>Ga0310344_10000366_pt1 | contig 35992 bp, 31 predicted proteins | sample HC15DNA20200_MG_FD_203801 | JGI IMG/M metagenome (GOLD analysis project Ga0310344, IMG submission 203801) | Marine microbial communities from station ALOHA, North Pacific Subtropical Gyre - HC15-DNA-20-200_MG | ecosystem: Environmental > Aquatic > Marine > Oceanic | place: Pacific Ocean: North...
CGGTTAGGTAGATCCACCGGCGGCATAGAACCTTTGTTTTTCATCTATCGATCACCCTTAGTATGGCGCGGCTGGCAGGATTCGAACCTGCGACCCCTGGTTTCGTAGACCAGTGCTCTATCCAGCTGAGCTACAGCCGCGTTATTTTAGAACCGACTGAATTGTCAGCCCACTTCACGATAGCGGTAACAGAGAAACTCCACTCATAGCAAACAACAACGTCGGTCGATATTGTACTGTTCAGTACTTACCAAAACCTAAAGGTTGACGGACGCTTAAAACAGCGACAGACCTTTGTGACCGCTTAGGTAGTCTTCCAGATGTTCCTTATAACAAGCTGTTGCGTGCCGAGTGAGTGCCCCACCCCCTGCAGGAAATATAACCTCGGAACCATCCCGCAGCCGCAAACCACTTACTGGCATGATTTCCCGAGTCGTGCTGGTAATAAAACACTCGGTCGCATTCGCGATTTCATCCAAGGAAATATCTCGCTCAACTATTCTAACACCTCGCACCTCACACGCCTCGCAAACGGCTGTCTTTGTAAGCCCTCTTAGATGACCAACGGTTGGAGCCGGAGTGATAATTTCATCATTGATGACGAAGAAAACATTACTATTTGATGCTTCTGTAACCAAGCCAGCGTCATTCAACATAAGGCAGTCGTCCGCGCCTAACTCACGCGCCTCGATAACACCGAGCACATTATTAAGATAGTTGCCCCCCTTAATGTTGGGATCGAGAGCTCCACTCGGATTCCTAAGAACGCGCGGAATCGCAAGCTTGACTCCAACGCTGTAATGTTCAGTTGGCCAATTGTGCAACTCTTTTATAATAATTACGAAGCGCGCAGTTAATTCCGGACCTGGAAACAAATCCACTGGCCCCTCACCACGCGTCATTGTGTAACGAACATAAACATCACGTTCAAACGCTGCCGCATTGGTCATAAGAACGGTACGACGTATTTCTTGCATCATATGTGCCTTTGTCAAACTGAGCCGCATATGGATCAATCTCGCGGAATTCTCGAATCGCTCCCAATGCTCATCGTAGAAAAGCGGAACACCGTCGTAGGTTCGAAATACCTCGTAGATAGAATCACCGTATAGAAAACCGCGATCCATGACGGGTATATGCGCGTCAGCCGTCGCCGAAATCAGCCCATCGACATTCGTCATACTTTCAAAACCGGCCACTAAAATGCTCCCTAACCTCGCTCGCGAAGGTTACGCGAACGCTGGTACCGAAACTAGGCGCTGCTGGGAAGACTAGCCTTTATAATCTCGGTATCGTCTATAGAGCTCTCGACCCGGTAGCCACCAACACCAATCGGCACGACCGCTGACTCTCCCTGCTGAAGATCACCAACAACCCGGCCGTCCCGTGCTACCACGCTTGCGTTACCACGAATCGCGAGCAGGCAATGCGGGGGCTCCTCCGCAATCTCGACTGTACCTAACAAGCCTGGACGTAGATGCTCGACTCGAAACGCTGCCGAATCGACGGAACAAAAAACACCAGCACGTCCTGCAACAGGCATCGGGCTCACGATATATTCATCGATCGTTGTTGCCTGCAAATTAAGTGCGCCGATCGCTGCTTCCACATCGATATCGCGCATTGGAAAACGCACATTATCCCATGCGCGAAAAGTCGGTCCCGGCCGCCGAATCTCGAGCGCGAGTATTTCCTTTTGTTCCGGATTACCAAGCGCATGTACCTCAGCTGAAGGACTCTTACCGGAGCTCGCCAAAATTCGCGCTGGATTCGTATTATGAATCACCTGTCCAGGACTTAGGGGAATAACGTTCATCGTGTCGAGAACGCGCCAGTACAAAGCCTTTAACTCCATCAAAAGCTCGCGCAACTCATCCCGATGCGCACCACTTACCTTAACTTTCTTCTCAATCGATTCGTATCTGATCTCGCGTTGAGCCAACCACGGCGAAACGAGCTTTTGAATATCATCTGCGTCCTGCCGATTTTCCAGCAGTGACTGAAGAGAGTCCTGCCGTTGCCGTCCTATGGTTAGTTCCTTCTTTAGTTGGGCGGGATCCATATCCTCATGAAAGCCTAACCGGATCGTAGCCCCGGGCTCCGCATCCATGATGATATAAACCTCGGTATTACCCTCCGGGTGCGCCTGCACGGAAAGGAGCTCCTTGATGTTTAGTATCTTAGGGAGAAGCGGAATTCGCGCACCGAAACGCGTGACGAAGTCGCTACCGAGCAACCCGGCCCCGTGCCGCTCAAGCACGCTCGCAAGACGAACCTCAGATCTATCTTCGAAACGCAATAAACTTGGATACTTACAAGCTTCCGAATCATCATCGTAAGCCGCAATCTCGAATGCTTCACCAACCACCTCGTTATCCTTGGCAATATGATCCGGCGCAAGATTGAGACCCTTGAACTGGCGGATACGGCTACCGCCCCATGGTCGTTCGACGAAGTTGTCGTTAATAGGCTTCAGGAGACTAGATGCTACACGGGCTAGCATATCGCTATCGCCGTCGAGTAGGGCCTGAGCCTCACTACGCATTGGACACAACTCCTTGTCCTCTATAGAAAAACTACGTAATTATGCCACGAACCGATATCCAAGACCGTGCTCAGTGATAGGGGCGCCTAAGGTAATTTCCAGAACCCAATAAGGCAAAAATGGATAACTGACGACACTAATTTTCGGCTAAATTAGGTTCCGCAAGAAAATAAAAGATCAGGCTGTAACCGAAAAACAATTCATCCTAGACCGTAAGTTAGGTTCTATGTCCTGACGCACGGTGGCTAGCTCAGATACATCACTGAGCTGACTGAGCTGCGTAACTTCCAAGCCCTCAAAACCGCAGGGGTTAATTTTAGCGAACGGCGCCAGATCCATGTTCACGTTAACCGCGACCCCATGATAGGAGCAGTAGCGCCGCACTCTCAAACCAACCGCAGCGAGCTTCTTCCCATCTACATATACGCCCGGCGCGTCGCGCTGCCCGTACGCGTCGATACCATATCCAGCGACGGTGTCGATTACTGCCGCTTCTAACGCCTCAACCAATCCGCGCACACTTATCTTCAATCGTCTTAGATCGATTAGCGTATAGATCACGAGTTGCCCAGGCCCGTGGTAGGTTACCTGACCGCCTCGATCAATTTGCCAGACAGGAATCGTTCCTGGAGTCAGTAGATGAGCCCGATCCGCGTTCAGTCCCAGAGTAAAGACCGGCGGATGCTCTAAGAACCATACCTCATCCCGTGTCTTAGCTTCACGCGCGTCGGTAAAACGTTTCATGTCTGCCCACACCACCGAGAGAGGCTGTAGGCCAAGGTCACGACTTCGAAAGGAAATCACAATACCATTATGATGTCATCGCTTTCACAAAGCTCCTGATACAACCCATCAACCTGTTCTCGGCTGTCGGCCTTAATAGTAATCGTAAGACTGATATAACCGCTGTCTCGGCTGTGTTTCTCTCTTATTTTATCAGTCGACAACATTACACAGTGCGCTTTGACAATTTCAGCAACTGTCTCTCGAAAACCAGCGACGTTCCTACCAAAAACCTTTATCGGCAGGTCACAGGGAAACTCTATTAAGGAGTCCTTGCACAAGTGAATTCACCATTATTGCAGCCACAAGGTGACTTCATCCTTAATCCGCGTCCAGAGACTCGCTTCACCGATCGCTGACAGAGTCATGAGTGGCATCGCCGCTACTTCTTCTTCACGAAGCGTTACACGCACTTCGCCCACCTGCACACCTTCACCAAGCGGAGCACTTAGATCCGTCTCGAGATCCATCATCGCTTCAAGCGCATCGTATCGGCCACGGGGAACAGTAATATGGAAATCGTCAGCCAACCCGAGCGAAACATATTGAGGATTTCCACCCCAAACACGAGCCGTCGTCACCTCCTCTCCACTCGTATAAAGCTTATGAGTTTCATAAAATCGAAAACCGTAATTCAGTAATGCCTGGCTGCCATCCGCGCGCGCCTGCGCACTCGCCATTCCCGTGACAACCGATATCAACCGCATACCAGAGCGATCAGCGGAGGTAACGAGACAATAACCAGCTGCATCTGTATAACCTGTCTTCAATCCATCAACCGACTCGTCCCGCCAGAGAAGAGCATTTCGATTATGCTGGCGAATATCGTTATAGGTAAACTCGCGCTCTGAATACCAACCATAATACTCGGGGAATTCCGAGATAATTGCGTACGCGAGCCGCGCGATATCGCGAGCCGTCATATAATGGCCATCTGCAGGCAGTCCCGTGGTATTCATAAATGTTGAATTCGACATGCCAAGTAATTCCGCATGTTGGTTCATAAGCCCAACAAAGACCTCTTCTGTCCCCGCAACGTGCTCGGCAAGCGCTACGCTCGCATCATTGCCAGATTGAATGATCATTCCACGGAGCAGATCTTCCAGGGATACCCGCGTATTCACTTCGATAAACATTCTCGAACCCTCGGTTCGCCAGGCCTTTTCGCTGACGAGCACCTCATCCTGCAACGAAACCTGTTCCTCCCGCAGCGCATGAAATGCCGTGTAGGCCGTCATCAGCTTAGTCAGACTTGCCGGCTCGATTAACTCGTCGGACTGCGAATCTACAAGAATTTCCCCGCTCGAAAAATCCAATAATATGTAACTGTTTGCGCCAATCTGTGGAGGAGCAGGAATGGGAACGTCTTGCGCAAAGCTTGCGACTGCGAGCAACAACACGGGTACAACCCAGACTCGTCTCATCGATAAACTCCTAGTCGTTTAATCCTTCTCATATGTATTCTCTATCTCTTAATCGCTCAGCGCTCAACGATCAATCGACTGTCATTCAAACCAAGGGAAGACAGCCGCTTGACTAATTCATCGTATGCGTCTAAATCGGCTAATGGGCCAATTCTGACCCGGTAAAGGTCACCAGCTCGACCATGCTCCGAGACTATGAATACGGAATCATAGCCACCCGCTTCCAGCCTACCCACGAGTCGCAAAGCATTATCATGCTGACTAAAGGCGCCAACCTGCGCGTAGACTCCTCTAATTGTCCAGTCACTGATATTCGGTGTCGCCGCAGCCGCTGAGGATATCACCGAAAAACCACCTGAATTTCCTGGATCGGATACAACATCCTCCCACACAGAAAGGTTTGTCGCCGCAGATTCTCGAAGAGCGCGTACATCAACCATCGCGGTTCCGGCCCGTGTCATACCTATAGCCTCCGCAGCCGCATAGCTCAGGTCTATTATCCGATCATCAACGAAGGGACCACGATCATTAACCTTCACAACGACTCGACGGCCACTACCCGCGTGAGTAACTTCTACCCAGGTCGGAATCGGCAGCGTCTTATGCGCGGCGGTCATTGCATACATATCGTATGGTTCACCACCGGAAGTAGGACGACCGTGAAAATCTTCGCCGTACCAGGAAGCCACACCGCGTTCACGATAGCCAACACTCGACTCCATCACGAAATAACGTTTCCCGAATACCTCATAAACGGGCGAATTCCCACGCCGGTTCCGCTCAGGATCGACAACCGCTTCCCGTATGATGATATCTGACGTGGGCTCCGCAGGCTGCGACGAACAACCGGACAAAACCAGCAGGGAAACTACCGCGGCAACTTTAGGAATTACCGTCCCACTATCACATTGACCTAAGATCGGGCACTTCATACGCCGGACTCCGGACTGGTCTCCGCCTGCAGACCCTCATACGCTGCCCGAATTTCAATACCGAGTTGGTGAGCAGCTAGTGCGTATTTCACACTGCGGTTATAGCGCGTTATCACGCGAAAGTTATGGTATCCGATCCAATATTCCAGTTCATCCCGACCCTGAAGCTTCAGGATAGTCGTTGGTTCCGTATCAGGCATTTCGCTAGCAAAAACATAGCCGAGCTGACTGGCCGAAGCCACTGTCTCGTTCAGGTCCATGCTATTTTCCAACTCTGTCAAAGGATATCCAGCGGCCAAAGTCGCTCGCACAACAACGGGCTCTCCATACTCCCAGCCGTGAACCTCAAAGTAATTAGCAACGCTTGCAAATACATCTTCCCAATTACCCCATAGATCGCGGCGCCCATCACCGTTACCGTCAACCGCATAGGCACGAAAACTGGAAGAAATAAACTGTCCAGCGCCCATTGCGCCTGCATAGGATCCAAGCGTCTCGCGCGGATCGATATCTTCTTCCCGCGCAAGCAAAAGAAAGTGTTCAAGCTCCGAGGTAAAAAATGGGGATCGAGGTGGATAAGCAAAGGCCAAAGTACTTAATGAGTCTAGTACTCTATAAGAACCGGTCCGCCTGCCGTACAGCGTCTCAATACCGAGGATAGCGACCAGCATCTCCGGCGCAACGCCGAATTCCCTACTAGCAGCGCGAATTTCCTCCTCATGCTCAAACCAAAACTCGGCGCCACCGACAATACGGGATTCCGTTAGGAAGATTTCCCGATATTCGTACCAGGGCATAACTCGCTCGGCCGGTCGCGAGATAGCCTCGAGAATACTATCTACGATCTCTGCTTCGCCAAGCATGGTGGCAAGCTCTCCGCGATCGAAATTGTGAGTATCGACCATGCGCTCGATAAATGCTGCACGTGCCGCTGCAACCGCATCTTGATCAAATTCATAGGCTTGCAGGGGAGCACCAACGACAAGTACTGCCAGCAACATATACAACTGTCGGTAGAATCCATTCATGTTGCGAGTAACTTCCTATTGCCCTGGATCGCCGCGAGCATACCGAAACCAGCCATTAGCGTCACCATTGAAGTCCCCCCTGCGCTGACAAGCGGTAGTGGCACTCCAACGATTGGTAAAAGACCACAAACCATACCCGCATTCACGAAGACGTAGAAGAAGAATGTGAGGCTTAACGAACCTGCGAGCAGGCGTGTGAACGTATCCTGAGCATGGACAGCGATTAAAAGACCTCGCCCAACCACGACCAGGTAGAGTGTCAGCAGCAAAAGTAGCCCGAGCAACCCAAACTCTTCTCCCATAACAGCGAAGATAAAATCCGTACTGCGTTCTGGCAGAAACTCGAGATGTGCCTGAGTACCGTTTAACCAGCCTTTTCCGAAAAGCCCGCCGGAACCCAATGCGATCTTGGATTGAATAATATTGTAACCCGCGCCGAGCGGGTCAGACTCTGGATAAAGGAAAGTCATCACGCGAGCCCGCTGATACTCCCGCATAAAATGCCAAAGCGCTGGTGCGGATAACAGACCTATTATTCCAAGAGCTGAGATAACTCGAATACCAACGCCCGCGAACAGCACTGCAAAGCAGCCCGCTGCGATGACGAGTAGGGCCGTTCCGAGATCTGGCTGTTGGGCAATTAGAAAAGCGGGTACAAGTATAAGGATTGCGACGATTAGTAACTGGAAAAACGTTGGTGGCAAAGGTCTCTCGTGCATAAACCACGCAACCATCATCGGAACTGCTAGCTTCAACAGTTCGGATGGCTGGAAACGCACGATGCCAAGATCTAGCCAACGCTGTGCCCCTTGCCCTACGGCACCATTCACCATAACGAATATCAGCAAAACAATGCCAGAAAAAAATATCCACGGCGTCCACATCATCAGAGCCCTTGGAGAAATCTGCGCGACTACCAAATATGCGCAGAACGCGAGAAGTATCCGGACCCCCTGACGTATCAGGAGGGATGGTTCCCCATCAACAGCGCTATACAGCACGATAAAACCGAAGCCAGTGACCACAAGTAACGTGAGAAAAATCGGCACATCCATGATCGGCATGCGAAACCGAAATGGCTTAGGGACGCGCTCGGAGACGGAGCTATACTCAAGACTACCGACGGACATAATCAGCTTCTTCGAAGTAAACATCCAAAATACGGCGGGCGATTGGCGCTGCTGTAACGCCTCCGCCACCGCGATTCTCTACCACGACTGCAATCGCAATGCTAGGCGCCTCAATTGGCGCGAAAGCGATAAACAACCCATGATCCAACAAATGTTCGTCCAGAGTCTCGGCATCGTATTTATCGCCCTGAGCAACAGTGAAGACCTGTGCAGTACCGGTCTTGCCCGCAACCATGTAATCGACTCCGCTCATGACAGTATGAGCGGTTCCTAACTCTTCCTCAATCACACCCAGCATTCCATCGTGAATGCTTTGCCAGTGATCTGCATCAATGTCCAACTCTGAAAGAGCTTCTGGCTCACGCGCGGTGACCTCACCCGTAACGCCATCCACCTCCGCTCTCACTAAACGCGGCTTAAAGGGAATACCGCGGCTCGCTAATATCGCGGTTGAGTGCGCAAGCTGCAACGGCGTCACGAGAGTGAATCCCTGGCCAATACCAGTTATCACTGTCTCTCCTGGAAACCACACCTGATCTTCGCGACGGGAAAAATGAGTTCGTTTCCATTCACGAGACGGCACGAGCCCATGCCCCTCTCCATTAATATCGAGGCCGGTTGGCGCTCCAAAACCAAAAGAGCGAAGAAACTCATCTATAGTATCAATCCCGAGTTTCACGGCGAGCTGGTAGTAGTAAACATCGCAAGACTGAACAATCGCTTGATGAAGGTCTATTAAACCATGACCCTCCGGCTTCCAATCGCGGTAACGGTGCGAGTAACCTGGTAGTTGAAAATAGCCAGGACACATTGAGCGGTGATCAGCATCAAGCACGCCGTAAACCAAAGCAGCAATGCCTAAGAACGGCTTGATAACGGATCCGGGAGGATAACTCCCAGACAGTGCCCGGTTAAAAAGAGGAATATCGGTATCTTCACTCAGAGCACGGTAATCTAATTGAGTTAAGCCGGTAGAGAATCGATTGAGGTTAAACGAAGGCGCGCTGACAAATGCTAGCAAATCGCCATTAGTTGGATCTATCGCTATAGCAGCGCCTCGCATGCCCTGCATCAATTCTTCAGCCGCTAACTGCAAACGAATATCCAGTGATAAAAAGATATTGTTCCCGGGCACCGGCCATTTGGTTTCGAGACCTGTCGATGGGGCACTTGCATCACCGACACCAGTATTTGTTACGGGATCTAGCAAAACTCGCCCCTGCGCATTCACAACCTGCTGTCGATAACCTACAGACCCATGCAAAACGTCCTCGTAACTTAGTTCAACACCGGTCCTACCGATAATCGATGTCGCTGCATAATCGCTCCGCTCAATTCGTTTTAGATCTTCTGCAGAAATACTTGCCACATAGCCAAGCGCGTGCGCTGCAGCATCACCGTAAGGATAGTGCCGCACGAGTCCTTCTCTGATATCGACGCCTAAGAATTGATGACGACGAGCCGCAAATCGTGCAGCCTCTTCCTCGCTGATATTTCCCAACCTGACCCTTTCGAATCCGCGATGTGAACGAATCAGCTCTCTCAGACTGGCACGATTATCCGCCGCAATAAGCCCCAGCACCTCCAAAGAATCGAAAGTGTTGTCCATGTCTTCGATTTCCTCTGGCGTGACAATCAGCTCCCAGGTTGGAAGATTCTCGGCCAACACGGTACCGTTTCGATCGAAAATGAGACCTCTCGTCGGCGGCAACGGTTCAATCCGAAGACGGTTACCCTGCGATAGATCAGCGAACTGCTGATACTCGAGTATCTGCAATTGATATAAACGAAGAACGAGAATGCTGGTAAGTAGCAGAATTACAATCCCAGCGACAATGATTCTGGAAAGGAATAGCTGCTGTTCCTTACCATGATCCTTTAGTTGCGCTAGACGATTCACATTAGACCCGCGTTTGAGTATCGTCACGCACACCGGCAAAATAACTGAGAACCAAAGGCCATACCAACGCTCCGCTTACGACCGGCGCCCAACGCTCAATAACAGGCACACTGCGGCCAACGACCCCATCTATCCAGAACAACATGAATTCATAAATAATAAGCAACAGAATAACGGTCACGCTTAGTTGCCAGACGGGGAATACCCGAATTCGCAAATGGAATCGAACGCTTAGATAGACAACCGTGACCATGGCGAACGCATGTTGACCAAGCAGCGCCCCCGACAGCGCATCAAGCGCTAGGCCCATCAAGAATGCCGTAAGCAAGCCGACACGTTCGGGAGTCATGAGGCTCCAGAAAATCAGAACGATTGGGACCCAGTCGGGCCGATATACTGCGATTGCCGCCGGCAACGGCACGATCGCAAGCATTAACGCCGAGAACAGGGAGATAAGCAGCATTCGTCTTTGGCTCTTTACTCCCGACATTACTGTGCCTCAGCTATACTCGTCGATGTGGGACCACCAGCCTCGTCATCCGCCTCCCAAACCAGCAGTACTTCTCGGTCACGATCCAGCTGCGCCAGAGGTTCGGCGATAACTTCGGCGAAAGACTGGCCGGGCTGACGAAGAACTTCCAAGACTCTTCCTACCGGATAGCCCGAGGGGAACACGCCACCAAGACCTGAAGAAACGAGCAGATCACCAGATTTAATGTCTGCGCTATTCGCAAGATAGGGAAGTCGGAGTCTATTACTATCGCCGGTTCCGACAACAATCGTCCGTAAACCATTCCTGTTGATAGCGATAGGCAGCGCATGATCGGCATCACTGATCAATATGACCTCTGATGTCATATGGTCTACGCGCACGATCTGGCCCACGACTCCGTCAGCATCTAGCAAAGCCTGTCCGATATAGACATCATCTTTCAGCCCCCGGTTAATCGTAAAACGCTGCCGATATGGATCTAAATCAACTGCAAGAATTTCGACGACGAGCACTCGATCTGACAATCTTGCGCTGGAATCTAGCATCGCCCGTAACCTATCGTTCTCTGCCTCAAGGGTAGCGAGTCGCTGTAAACGAACGTCAGCTTCAAGCTGCTCACTTTTCAGTAGCGCATTCTCGTCGAGTAACGCGTTTCGACTCAACATTGCTTGATTCGCCAGCCGCCAACCAGCGAACGGAAGATTGACGGCGACTTGAATCGGGTACACCACGATCGAGAATACCTGACGTATCCTTGTGAGATGTGATTCGTGATGGTCGAGCAGCATCAGCGAACCGCTAACAATGGCGATAATTATGAAGCGCAGACCTAAGGGAACGCTCCCTTTACCGAAACTTCCGCCGTTTCCTCCAACCGCATTCATGGCCTACGCCACTCCCGCTAACTGCCTGTACCAACCAAAGTCGGATTACTCCACTGCGAAGGCAGCTGAGCCATACTCATCCAGCAACTCCAGGAGACGGCCTCCACCACGGGCTACACATGTTAGCGGCTCATCTGCGACGACGACCGGCATACCAGTTTCTTCTGTTATTAATTTGTCTAGATCAACTAATAACGCGCCACCGCCCGTTAGCACGATCCCTCTATCTGCAACATCCGCACCCAGTTCTGGGGGCGTCTGTTCTAGAGCGGCTTTGACGGCACCAACAATTCCTTGTAACGGCTCCTGTAACGCTTCGAGAATTTCGTTGCTATTAAGCGTAAAACTCCGCGGAATTCCCTCAGCTAGATTGCGTCCCTTAACGGAAATTTCGTTGACTTCCTGACCCGGATAAGCCGATCCAACTTCCTCTTTGATTCGCTCAGCGGTCGCTTCACCTATCAATATGCCGTAGTTGCGGCGGACATAGTTCATTATCGCCTCATCAAACCGATCTCCGCCGATTCTGACTGACGCCGCGTAGACAATGCCATTAAGTGAAATTACGGCAACCTCTGAGGTACCGCCACCAATATCCAAGACCATGGAGCCACGCGCTTCGTGTACGGGCATCCCTGCACCAATTGCAGCAGCCATCGGTTCCTCGACGAGATAGACCTTGCGCGCCCCGGCTCCTTCAGCAGATTCGCGAATCGCGCGACGTTCCACCTGAGTCGAACCGTAAGGCACGCAAACGAGAACTCGGGGGCTTGGTCGGAAATAACGCGAACCATGGGCTTTCTTGATGAAGTACTGGAGCATCTTTTCGGTAACGCTAAAGTCCGCTATCACACCGTCTTTGAGCGGCCTTATTGCAGTGATGTTACCGGGCGTGCGGCCAAGCATATTCTTAGCATCCATGCCCACTGCCTCTAGTATCTTCCCGCCTCGACCGGGTTCCTCTCGAATCGCCACCACAGACGGCTCGTTGAGAACTATTCCACGCGTGCGGACGTAGATCAGAGTATTTGCGGTACCCAGATCAATAGAAAGATCGTTGGAAAAATATCCGAGAAAGCTCTTTAACATTAGGCCCCAAGGCCACTAACTAAAACCAATTGAGCACTTTAGCAATGGGTAGGACAATCGGCAAGCGAAGTGTATAGTTAAGCGCCTTTCTTTTCCGAGACATGAACCGTGTCACTCGATCGAGAAGATATCGAAAAGCTCTGCTTGCTGGCACGCCTCAATATTGCCACTGAAGAGATGGCTGACGTTCAGGCTAAGCTTTCGGATATCGTTAAACTGGTCGACCAGCTTCAGGCCGTCGAGACCGATGGGGTTACACCGATGGCGCATCCGCTTGATCATGGACAGCGCCTGCGTAGCGATGAAGTGACGGAAATCGATGAACATGCGCACATCCAGCTCAACGCGCCGCATGTGAAGAGAGGCCACTATCTTGTACCAAAGGTCATCGAGTAACAAACATTAAGGAATACGAAAACCGTATTCGGCGCAGTGTGATATTTCCGCTGAACTAATGCGGTGCTAGCGATGCACGACAAAACCATCAAACAACTTTCCGACGACCTTTTGGCTAAGCGAATATCTGCGACGGAATTGACTGAACATTACCTCAGACGCATCGAACACTTCGATTCCGATCTCAATGCGTTCGTATCAGTTACCCGCAACGAAGCGCTAAAACAAGCAAAAGCTGCTGACGAACGACTTGCTGCTGGCGACGTATCGCCACTGACCGGTATTCCCGTTGCCCACAAGGACATTTTCTGCACGCAGGGAGTGAAAACTTCCTGCGGCTCAAAAATGCTGGACAACTTTATATCACCCTATGACGCCACGGTTATCCAACGACTAAGAGAAGCCGGCGCTATTATGCTCGGTAAAACGAATATGGACGAGTTCGCCATGGGTTCATCTAGTGAGACTAGCTTCTATGGGACAACGCACAATCCCTGGGATTTTAATCTCGTACCTGGCGGATCGTCAGGTGGATCGGCGGTTGCTGTGGCTGCAAGACTCGCGTCTGGAGCAACCGGAACCGACACAGGCGGTTCAATCCGGCAGCCCGCAGCACTAACTGGAATAACAGGGTTCAAGCCAACTTACGGGCGCGTGTCACGGTACGGCATGGTTGCGTTTGCGTCTAGCCTTGATCAAGCCGGAACGCTAACACAAACGGCCGAAGACAGCGCGATCATGTTACAAGCGATGGCCGGCTTCGATGAACGCGACTCGACAGCCCTGCCCGATCCGGTCCCCGACTTCGTTGGCAACTTGTACACACCTTGGCATGCGATCACGATCGGCGTGCCTAAAAATTTTCTTGATGACGGTCTCGACGATGCCAGCGCGACGGCAGTGCGGGACGCGCTACGGGTATTCGAGTCACTAGGTGCAACTATAAAAGACGTTGACCTCGAACACATTCATCTCTCGGTTCCGGTCTACTACGTAGTTGCACCTGCGGAAGCTTCATCGAATCTTTCTCGTTTCGATGGCGTACGGTTTGGGTATCGCGCGGAGAACACAGGGGACCTAACCGACTTCTATATGCGCACTCGCGGTGAAGGCTTCGGCCCAGAAGTTAAGCGACGAATACTAACCGGAACCTATGTGCTATCCGCAGGCTATTACGACGCATACTATCTTCAGGCACAAAAAGTGCGGCAGTTGATTAGCGACGATTTCGCCCATGCCTTTGACAAAGTAGATATGCTCGTAGGCCCAACCACGCCGACGCCTGCTTTTGGCATCGGACAGAAAATGGATGAACCAATTCAAATGTACCTCAATGATATCTACACCATTGGGGCGAATCTCGCAGGATTACCCGCGCTATCGGTACCTTGCGGGTTCTCTGATGGGCTACCCGTAGGCCTGCAACTAATTGGGCCGCACCTTGGCGAAGCAGCACTATTCAAGACAGCTCACTATTTTCAACGAGAAACCAACTGGCATAAGCAGATACCAGCGGGTTACGCGTAGACAATCCATGGACTGGGAAGTCGTAATCGGCCTGGAAATACATACCCAACTGGCGACGGTCAGTAAAATCTTCTCAGGGGCATCTACAACGTACGGCGCGCAACCCAACTCGCAGGCCTGCCTCATAGATCTAGGCTATCCTGGTGTTCTACCTGTCCTCAACGAGCAGGCGGTCAGGATGGCAATCAAGTTCGGATTGGCGACAGACTGTGAAATTTCACGTCGATCGGTTTTCGCGCGAAAGAATTATTTCTACCCAGACCTACCCAAGGGCTACCAGATCTCACAATTCGAACTACCCATCGCATATAGTGGTCATATAGATATCGTTCTGGATAGTGGCAAGGTAAAAACGATCGGGTTAACTCGCGCTCACCTCGAGGAAGATGCAGGAAAATCTCTCCATGAGAACTTTCAAGGCGCAAGCGGCATCGATCTGAACCGTGCTGGCACGCCGCTACTGGAGATCGTGTCGGAACCAGACTTGCGCTCTTCGAGCGAGGCTGGAATCTATATGCGCAAGATTCATGCGCTAGTGCTCTATTTGGGAATCTCGGACGGGAATATGCAGGAGGGCTCGTTCCGGTGCGATGCTAACGTATCCATCCGTCGCAAGGGAGAACAAGAACTCGGAACGCGAACCGAACTAAAAAACTTGAATTCATTTCGGTTCGTCGAAAAAGCGATCGATCTCGAAGTTGAGCGCCAAATTGAGATTATTGAGGATGGCGGCCAAGTTTTCCAGGAAACACGTCTTTACGATGCCGATAAAAGCGAAACACGGTCAATGCGCAGCAAGGAGGAGGCAAACGATTATCGCTACTTCCCCGATCCAGACTTGCTACCCTTAGTAATTAACGATGCATTGATCGAAGAGTTGCAGAAGGATCTACCAGAGCTACCAAACGCGAAACGTACCCGCTTTGAGAGAGACTTCGGATTATCAAGATACGATGCAAGTGTGCTCACTTCGAGTCCGGACATGGCTATCTATTTTGAACGAACTGTCGATAGCGCGAATATTGCAACGCCGAAGTTGATAGCCAACTGGGTCCAAGGCGCACTCGCTGCAGCACTAAATCAGGAGAACCTAGACATCACTGAGTCCAAAATTTCACCCGATGAGCTCGCGCTTCTCAACGACCGGATTGCAGACAACACGCTCTCCGGAAAACTCGCAAAAGATGTGTTTGAAGCAATGTGGAGAGGCGAAGGGTCAGTCGATGAAATCATCGATAAACGCGGCCTGAAGCAAATATCGGACAGCGACGAACTCGAAAGACTCGTTGAGAATGCTTTGCTGAATAACCCTAACCAGGTTAAGCAATTCCAAGAAGGAAATCAGAAAGTAATCGGTTTCTTTGTCGGCCAGATTATGAAGGCCTCTAGCGGCAAAGCCAACCCGCAACGGGTAAACGAGATCCTTCAGCGTAAGCTCAATGAGTGATCGGTGAACGAAGTCCAGAATTTTCTATTTGAAGGACTCGGGATTCGCGGCTCTATCATCCGGCTTAAAGAAACCTGGCGACAGGTGATAGCCCAACACGAGTATCCCCAGGATATTCTCCAACTATTGGGTGAAAGTGTCGCGGCCACCGTATTACTGGCGACAGGGCTCAGAGACACACCTAAATTATCCCTTCAACTACAAGGTGACGGCCCAGTCAAACTACTATTGACACAATGCTCAGGTGAATTGAAGGTTCGGGGCATGGTGCAATGGCGGGAAGCGGTGCAAGACGAGCCGCTGCTTGGTCAGGGTAGTCTGACGGTGAACATCGACACCGGCGAGGAAGGACGAACCTTCCAAGGAATCGTACCGCTTGTAAGCACCAAGCTCGACGCATGTCTCGAAGCCTACTTTCAGCAGTCGGAGCAATTGACGACACATCTAACACTCATGGTGACAGAAACGTGCATTGCCGGATTGTTGCTACAGAAACTGCCAAGTAACGACGAATCAGACGAAATGTTTGACGCAGCCTTAGCTCACACCGCTCAGCTCTGCACTACTGGGTTAAGCGAACTGCCAGCGGACCATCTTCTACCAAGACTGTTCCATGATTTCACTATTCGGCTATTTGAAGCGCGCCCAGTGAGCCACGACTGCCGTTGCACACCAAACCATCTTGCCGAGATAGTGCGTATGCTCAACCCTGACGAGATAGCTAGTATTATTGAGGATACCGGACAGGTAGAACTAACCTGTGAGTTTTGTAATCGCATTTTCAGCTTCGATGCGACCGAAATCCGCAAAATCCTCGGTAGCGAAATACCTGACCTGATAATGCACTGAGTAGCCGCTCAGTACTATACCTGTCATCATTATTGAATCTAGTAGCTGCCTTAATGAACTCGAAGTTTTTACGAAAAGCTCGGCCCTGAACCATTACTTAAAGCGCCGATAGGCTTAGCCTTTTTTACCTAAAACTATCAACCGCTCGAAAGTCGGGAACCCAACAATCACACGATAGCAATGACTATTGATACCTCTCTTTCTTAAAAAATGAGAAATAAGTCTTTGACAATCAATTATATGTAAGTATATAAGTATATCTTTATATATTAATTTTGTTATGGCTGACACACAAGAATTAGTCGAACTACTGCGGATTCTAGGTGATCCAACTCGTCTGAGACTGCTCCTGACCCTCGGGCGGGGCGAACTCACCGTGAATGAGATTACCTGTGTTACTGGCTTAAGTCAGCCGCGAGTCTCACGCCATCTCAAACTGTTATGCGATGTCCATGTATTGCAGAGGACCCGAGATCAAAACGAAGTTTACTATCGCGCGAATGTCAACGAAGACCGTAACCGACTTGTGCAGGAAGTCTTAAACTGTCTTCCCGACGACGATCTAGAGATTGCACAGGACTGCCATCGCTTGATCGAAATTCTCAACAACCGCCAAACTCGCGCTTGTGAACTTCTAAATGAACTAGGCGTAACACCCCTGGATACAGCAGCTATCAAAGAGGTTGGTGAAATCGTTGAAAAGCTTTTGCAGGGACGTATATCCGACGAAACTCCTTTCGGATACTTGCTCGATATAGGTACCGGGACAGGCAGCATGCTTCGATTACTAGCGCGTAAAGTGAGTCACGCCATTGCAGTGGATAACTCTCGGGAGATGCGCCTGGTCGCTCGAGCTCAGGTCACTCTTGAGGGCCTGACGAACTGTACGGTCAGAGACGGCGATATGTACAAACTGAGTTTCCCCAAAGAAAGCTTTGACATAGTAACGATGGATCGTGTGCTAGGCACAGCCGATCGTCCGCACGATGCATTGGAACAGGCGGCGTCAGTACTACAAAAAGATGGGCATTTGCTCGTGGTGGAAACGAAAGGATCGCCCATTAACAAAAAGAATCTCGGTAGCCATTTAACTAAAGCGAGACTGGCTCCCGTAGAGGTGATTCAGAATAGCGATGAAGGACTACTAATTGCGCTCGCGATTAAATCAACAGCACTTTCTCAATAGGCAAACAATGGCTACTGACATTCAAGTTTCATTCGAATTTTTTCCCCCAGCGACCGAGAAAATGGAAGAGACGCTATGGCGATCCTTAAAGCGTCTGGCACCATTAACGCCTCGTTTCGTATCGGTTACCTATGGCGCCGACGGATCTACCCAGAATCGAACACATCGTATTGTCAAACGGATCCAGGAGGAGACGACCTTGACCTGCGCACCACATTTGACCTGCATCAGTGCAAGCCGGAAACAGGTGTTAGAAACCGCACGTACCTATTGGGAGGAAGGCATCAGACATATCGTCGCTCTGCGTGGCGACCCACCCAAGGGCGCTAAAAAATATGTACCGTTGTCTGATGGCTACTCATACGCGGCGGATCTCGTCGAAGACCTCAGCGCTATTGGTGACTTCGATCTTTCAGTCGCTGCCTATCCCGAGGTGCATCCCGAAGCGGAGAGTGCACAATCAGACCTCGATAATCTAAAAAAGAAAATCGATCGCGGTGCAACGCGAGCAATCACGCAATTCTTCTTCGACGTGGAAACCTTTCTTCGATTCCGCGACCGCTGCGCAACTGCGGGTATAGAGGTCGCTATAGTACCCGGCATTTTGCCAATAACGAACTTCCCGAGAATGCTGAAGTTCGCGGCACAATGCGGTACGCATGTACCGAACCGGCTTCACCAGCGGTTTAGCGGATTAGACGACGACCCTAGAACGCACGGCATGATTGCAGCAAGCTTCGCAATAGAACAAATCGATGAGCTGTGTAACCACGGCATCGAAGAATTCCATTTCTATACACTTAATCGCTCAGAACTGACCTACGCGATCTGTCACGCGATCGGCCTTAGACCTCAGTTACCCGAGCAGAAACTCACAGTATGAGTCAGCGCAAACAGCTGGAGCAGCTACTCGATGAGCGTATCGTCATTCTTGACGGTGCAATGGGCACGAGCATCCAAGAACTAAAATTTTCTGAAGAAGACTTTAGGGGAAAACGCTTCGAAGATTGGCCAACCCCGCTCAAAGGTAATAACGACCTTCTCACACTCACGCAACCCGAAAGTATCGCCGCGATTCATCGCAACTTTCTTGAGGCTGGCGCAGACATTATCAGCACGAACACATTCAATGCCAGCGCCCCTTCACTTGGGGACTATGGCATGACAAACATGGTCGCAGAATACAACCTAGCCGCCGCCCGACTGGCCCGGAAAACGGTGGATAAGTATATGGAAGAAACCGGCTCCGTAGGTTTTGTCAGCGGAGTTCTGGGACCGACCAACAGAACCTGTTCGATATCCCCTGACGTCAACGACCCGGCGGCGCGAAACATCACTTTTGATGAACTAGTCCAAACTTACACCGAAGCGGTAACAGCACTAATCGATGGCGGTGTTGATCTGCTGATGATAGAGACGATCTTCGACACACTCAATGCGAAAGCGACGATCTACGCAATAAGAAGCGTGCTCGATGAGCGTGATATCGACATGCCAATCATGATATCAGGAACAATTACTGATGCATCTGGACGAACGCTGTCTGGCCAGACTCTCGAAGCCTTCTATAACTCCGTCCGTCATGCGAAACCGCTGATCATAGGGCTAAATTGCGCGCTCGGCGCGCGCGAATTACGTCCCTATATAGAAGAACTATCTGAGCTCGCCGAAATGCGTGTCAGCGTTCACCCGAATGCTGGTCTACCAAACGAGTTTGGGGAATATGACGACACCCCTGAACATATGTCCGAGGTAATTGCGGAGTTCGCGGAACGCGGCTGGGTAAATATGGTCGGTGGATGTTGCGGCACTACTCCCGCACATATCAGAGCGGTGACAGCAGCCGTATCAGGTTCTGCGGTGCGGAAAATTCCCCGAGTACCAATCAAAAATCGGCTCGCCGGACTCGAGCCGCTAAATCTGGACTCCGACAGCCTGTTCGCCAATGTCGGCGAACGAACAAACGTAACAGGGTCCGCAATCTTTCGAAAACTGATTGAGGCCGATGACTATGAGCAAGCACTGATGGTTGCGAGGCAGCAGGTTGATAATGGTGCCCAGCTAATCGACATCAACATGGACGAAGGCATGCTCAACTCTGAAATCGCAATGGAGAAGATGCTAAAGCTAATCGCATCTGAGCCCGATATAGCTCGTGTTCCCATCATGATCGACTCCTCTAAGTGGAGCGTCATTGCTGCTGGCCTGAAGTGCGTGCAAGGCAAGGCTATCGTAAATTCTATTAGTCTAAAGGAAGGCGAAGCTATTTTTCTCGAACAGGCGCGCGAGATATTCAAGTTCGGAGCAACCGTATTAGTGATGGCGTTCGACGAACAGGGCCAGGCAGATAGCGTCGAGCGGAAGATAGAGATCTGCGAGCGATCCTACAATTTACTTGTCTGTTCGGTTGGGTTCGAACCTTCAGACATCATTTTCGACCCTAATATCTTTGCGGTTGCCACCGGAATCGAAGAACACAACGGCTATGGCCTCGCTTTTATTGAAGCCACGAGAAAAATAAAAGAACAGTTGCCCTACGTAATGATCAGCGGCGGCGTGAGTAACGTTTCGTTCTCATTTCGTGGTAATAACGTTGTCCGCGAGGCCATGCATTCTGTATTTCTCTATCATGCTACTCGGGCCGGAATGGACATGGGTATCGTTAATGCCGGTCAGCTAGCAATCTACACGGACATCCCAGATACGCTCCGCGACGCGGTTGAAGATGTAATTCTGAATCGCCGTGATGACGCGACAGAGCGGCTTTTGGCCGTAGCTCAGGACTATAGAGGGGAGAACAAATCACGTACGGATAAAAAAGACGAGGAATGGCGCGACTGGGTGGTCGAAAAGCGACTCGAGTATGCGCTTGTGCGAGGAATAGATAGGTTCATTGTCGAAGACACCGAGGAAGCGCGACTTGCAGTAGAGCGCCCGCTCAGCGTCATCGAGGGCCCACTGATGGACGGCATGAACGTTGTCGGCGATCTATTCGGCGCGGGCGAAATGTTCCTTCCACAGGTTGTGAAGTCTGCGAGGGTTATGAAAAAAGCAGTCGCCCATCTTGTCCCCTATATCGATGCTGAAAAAGACGGCGGACAAGCGAAAGCGAAGCTCGTATTGGCGACTGTAAAAGGCGACGTTCACGACATCGGCAAAAACATAGTGGGCGTAGTGCTCCAGTGCAACAACTTCGAGGTGATAGACCTGGGCGTGATGGTTCCCGCCGAAAAAATCCTCGAGACGGCTAGAACAATCGACGCGGATGTGATCGGCCTCTCCGGACTGATAACACCGTCACTTGACGAGATGGTCTATGTAGCAACCGAAATGCAACGTCAGGACTTCTCACTACCACTCTTGATCGGCGGCGCAACGACGTCGCCCGTACATACTAGCGTTAAAATCGATCCAGCCTACAATGGCCCGGTCATCTATGTGAAGGACGCTTCCCGGTCCGTAAGCGTCGTCCAGTCGCTTATCGGCAGCGACTATGACAGCTTTACGAGTCAAACCACTAAGGATCACGCCCATAGACGCCGCCGACACGATGGCAAGATTACTAAAGGCCCCGAGTTGAGCCTCGCAACATCTCGGGCTAACGGGATGGTATACGACTGGAGCAGCTATGCGCCGCCCGTCCCTCAATCAATGGGTCGTAAAATATTCGCCGACTATCCATTAGAGGAATTAGTCCCGTACATCGACTGGATGCCGTTTTTTAACGCCTGGGAATTTCGTGGCCGCTTCCCGGCAATTCTCAAGGATGAAACCGTTGGCGAAGCAGTCCGTAGTCTCCATGCAGACGCGAAACAATTACTCAAGCAACTTATTGAAGAGAAATGGTTGAAGGCGGCCGGTGTCATCGGCTTCTTCCCCGCGAACGCTGCAGGGGACGATATTGAGATCTACACTAGTGAAGATCGAAACGAAATCGCTCTCCACTCGCATCATCTACGACAGCAGCGGCGCAAACGAAGCGACTTGAGCAATGATTGCCTAGCCGATTTTATCGCACCAATTGGCCAAGCAGCAGACTATCTCGGCGCATTCGCAGTAACAACCGGTATAGGACTCGAAGAACACGTTGCCCGATTTGAAGAGCAACACGACGACTATTCGGCGATTATTCTAAAGGCGCTAGCTGATCGTCTAGCAGAAGCTTTCGCTGAGCGCCTACATCAGCGGGTTCGAATAGAGTTCTGGCAGTACGCTAGCGAAGAACAGCTCGATAATGAAGCGTTGATTGCTGAAGCGTACCGTGGAATCCGCCCGGCGCCCGGTTACCCCGCCTGCCCTGATCACACCGAGAAGAAAGCGCTCTGGGAGTTGTTGGATACGCGTAATTCGACGGGTATCGAACTAACCGAATCCTATGCTATGTATCCTACGGCGGCGGTCAGTGGTTGGTATTTTTCTCATCCAAAGGCTCACTACTTCTCGGTCGGTAAAATCGGCCTAGATCAGGTAGAGGAATACGCTGCACGTAAAGGCTGGAAGTTAACCGAGGCAGAACGCTGGCTATCACCAAATCTTGGTTACGACGCGGTAGCTGACTAACACTTAGGAGTGTTTCAATCATACTTACACCGCGTATGCCCTGTTCAACGCGGGGCCTGCGCAATCAACGCTCTATTCTGACCATTCAAATCAAGGCAAACCTCAATTTCGGCAAAGCAATTCTCGCGAGCGAGCATCGCAACTGCTATACCTTGATCGAAACCATGCTCAAGCAAAACGTAACCGTCTTTTTTAAGATAGGCTCCTGCCCCTGCTAGAATCGAACGAATAGCAGCCAACCCGTCATCGCCCCCATCAAGCGCGGTGCGTGGTTCGTGACGTAGGTCGGTCCTAAAGTGCGGATCGCAACTCGCTATATAGGGTGGATTGGCAACAATTAAATCATAGCGCTCGCCACCAAGCGCATTGAACCAAATCGACTCCAGAAAGCGAACATCGAGTCCTAAACGCGCTGCGTTCTGCTGTGCTACACGCAAAGCAGCCTGACTTGAGTCTACGGCCGTGACATCAAGATCGGGGCGTTCGTATTTTAACGCTAGCGCTATCGCACCCGAACCGGTCCCGAGTTCAACAACACTGGCGCTATGACGTCCAGCTAAGAGTTTAAGTGACTGATCGACAAGCAACTCTGTCTCGGGACGCGGCACCAACGTATCTGGCGTAACACCTAGTTGTAGTGAGTAGAATTCCTTCTTTCCACTCAGATAGGCAAGCGGGACACCGCGCGCGCGTTCCTGAACTAAATCGCGAAATCGATCGCAACTACCTGGGGAGGCGACTAGTTCCGGGAACCCCACAATGACACTGCGTGGTCGATCCACAGCTATTGCCAACAACAACTCGGTATCGAGACGCGGCGTTGTACTTGCTAAGGCGAGCTCGCCGCATCCCCATTCGACGAGCTCGCCGAAATTAGATGCTGCTGACCGCGGCAAGTTGTTCCGCTTGATGCTCATTCGTTAACGGTTCTATCAACAGGTCGATGTCACCCTGAATAATCTCGTCTAGCCTATAGAGTTTTAGATCAATACGATGGTCAGTAACCCGGCCTTCCGGATAGTTATAGCTGCGTATTCTTTCTGAACGATCACCGGAGCCAACCAAGCTTCGGCGCTTCTCAGCTGTCTCCGTCTGTCGTTTAGTCATTTCAGCATCCATGAGCCGCGCTTGTAACAGAGACATAGCACGAGCACGATTCTTATGCTGCGAACGCTCGTCCTGGCACTCAACAACGATCCCAGTCGGTAGGTGCGTCAGACGCACAGCCGAGTCGGTTTTGTTGACGTGTTGACCTCCTGCCCCGGACGCGCGAAAAGTATCGACACGAAGATCCGCAGCGTTAATGTCGACGTCTTCAATATCTTCCGGTTCGGGTAAAACAGCAACGGTGCATGCCGAAGTGTGAATCCGGCCCTGCGACTCGGTTTCGGGAACCCGCTGCACACGATGGGCGCCAGATTCAAATTTAAGTTTCGAGTAAGCGCTCTTGCCAACGACACGCGAAATTATCTCTTTATAGCCTCCATGTTCCCCCTCACTTACAGACAGTATTTCGACGCGCCACTTTTTATTTTCTGCATACCGACTGTACATCCGGAACAGGTCACCGGCAAACAAGGCTGCCTCATCTCCACCCGTACCGGCCCGAATTTCGAGAAATAGATTAGCATCGTCATCAGGATCAACAGGAATCAGATGAAACGTTAAACGGTGCTCACTAGTCTCGCGCTCTTCCAGAAGCGCTTCAAGCTCTTCGGCTCCCAGTGATCTCAACTCTGCATCATCACTCTCCTGCATCTCTTCTGCATCTCGTATCTCTGCTTCAATTTTCTTGAAGGCATTGAAATCTTTTGCTATCTCCTCCAGGCGCGAATACTCTTTCGACAGATCGCGAAATCTGTCCTGGTTGGAAATAACACTGGGTTCACTCAATAAATGGCTAAGTTCCTCGAACCGTTCGACGAGTTCATCCAACCGAACCTGGATCGATTTCTTCACGAGCCACCACAAGTTTCGTCAATGATGCGCAGATCACGCTGTGGATAGGGAATCGATAAACGAGCATTTTCTAAGGCGAGCTTAATATGTGCCAGCAGACCACTGCGAACTTGCAAGTGGTCCTCACTACGGCCCCATGGCTGAACGGTAATTTCGACGCTACTTCCCCCGGGTTCGATTAACAATATCCAACGACCGATTACAAATAAGAGGGCTGCACCTAATAACCTGAATCCCCAGTCTAGGGCTACCGGCACCGCCACACCTGAATCTAGGAAGATCATAACAACGATTTGCCAGCCTTCCATGGATCCTCCTCAAAATCTTGCGAAACGGAACAACGCGCCCGAATAGACGATCGAATTGTCAGATAACCCCTATGTTAGTACAAGATGGAACGCTTCCGTTCAGGTATAGTTCAGAACGCAATTCATGGCGAATCTAAAAAAACATCTCCCCGTACTATCATCCATCTGGTTGGCGAGCTGCGCGACGACTAACGTAGAGCAGTCAACATCCGGAAGAATAGATATAGACTCTCATTTCGTCCTCGCCTCTATCGCGCAGGAACAGCGTAATAATATAGAGGCCGCTGATCATTACCTAGCCGCCGCACTCCTGTCTGACGACCCACAACATGCTGAGAAGACTGCGGAGATAGCCTACCAGTTGGACCTAACGGAAAAAGGCCTTCAGGCAAGCGAGCGCTGGCGACTTCTTAGCCCCAACAATCCCCGCGTTCACCAGTATATGGGTATATTCAAACTGCGCTCTGGCGACATGTTAGGCACCGTAAATGAGTTCGATCAGATACTATCAGCGACGGAGAATCACGGCGCGGCTCTAGCGTTCCTAATTGAGTTTTTATCGAACGAGTCGGATACTGAAGCGACCACCTCCATCGTCTCGGAACTGGTCAGCCGCTATCCAGGAACCCCTGAAGGACACTATGGACTCGCCCGTCTAGGCCTGCGCTCGGGTAATTATCAGTTGGCGTTAGACAATGCCCAGCGCGCCACTACACTTGAACCCGAATGGATCGAAGCGCAGCTTCTCTTCGCCCGGATGCTAGTCATTTCTGGGAGCATCGAAGAAGGACTATCGCTAGCTGAAAGCATCGCTGAAGAGCAACCCAACGTCGGCATGCGTTTGCAATATGCCGAGTTACTGCTTTCGGCGGGCTACCAGGAACAAGCGAGGGACCTGTTGGACGACATCCTTGCGCAAAACCCGGGCCTTCCAGAGGCGGTGCGAGCGGTGGCGTTTCTGACACTGACACTTAATGAACTAGAGGCTTCAAGAAGGCATTTCACCGATCTGCGCACTCAAACTCTTTATCGCGACGAAGCTTACTATTACCTCGGCAGAATTGCGGAACTGGAAGAACAGCCGCTGCAGGCTATGCGCTCCTACTCTCGCGTTACCTCAGGCACGAACGCCGTCGAGGCACAGCTCCGTGTAGCGAATCTATTGTTTACTGAGTTGAGCGATAAGTCTGGTGCGCTCCAGCATTTACGCGAGTTCGGAAATGCTAATCCTGATTACTCTAATGAAATGCTTGTGGCCCAAACCCAGCTCTTGCTACAGCTCGATCGGGAAGATGAGGGGATGCAGCTACTAACCGATGCCGTCCTTAAGTCACCTAATAACAAAACACTTCAAGAAGCCCATGTGCAGCTATACGTATCCATCGCGCAGAACGCTATCAACCGGGACGAACTCGGTACCGCCGAGGACACGCTTAAGGATGGTTTGCAACACTACCGTGATGACCGATCTTTGCGCTACGCGCAAGCACTACTCTATCAGGAACAGGGGCGCAGCCGTCGCTCCGCTAGGGCGCTACGGTCCCTAGTCCGCGACTTACCGGAAGACGCGGGGTTACTAAACGCCCTAGGCTATCTACTAACTGACGAAATGGGCCGCCATAAGGAAGCACTTGGCTATCTCCAGAAAGCTTTTGCACTAGAACCTAACAACGCAGCAATCATAGACAGCATGGGGTGGGTGCTATTTAATCTCGGCGATTTTGAATTAGCCTTGGCCCATCTCGAACGCGCCTACGAACTTTTCCCCGACCCGGAGGTTGCAGCTCACATTGTGGATACGCAGTGGGCACTGGGAAATCACAATTTAGCATTACAACTTCTCAGGAAGAGGCTCGAAGAAAGCCCGGAGAGTAACCACCTGCGGGAGCTGAGTCAGCGCCTCGAACCATGAAGCGCTTTCTAATTTTTGCACTTGCGCAAACCATACTTGCAGCCGGTGTCGTTAGCTGCGCCTATACCCCAGCCAACCAGGATGGGTTCAATTATTCCGAAAGGAAAAATTATCTACAACATCTTGACGGCTGGTCGTTGCGTGGTCGGATTGCCGTAGACACGGGCCAGCAAGCCTTCCAGGGCGGTTTTCAATGGCAGCAATCGATGGACTCTATCGATTTAGCGATTCGTGGGCCGCTCGGAACCGGCCTACTGCAGATCGCAGGATCGGCAAGTCAGCTCATCGTTCACGCGCGGGGCGAGACTTGGGAGCTGAACGATCCCGAAACCGAGCTCTCAGAATTGCTGGGGTGGTGGCTACCAGTAGAGAGTTTCAGCTCGTGGCTATTAGGGTATCCTGATCCTGAATTTGCAGCTGAGACAATGGTCGGTCCTGACAACGCCCTCCGGTCGCTTATACAACGTAACTGGAATTTACGCTACGAAAGTTATCAGCTAGCTGGCGGGGTAATACTGCCGCAGCGAATTAATCTCGCTTATCAAGATCTCGAATTGCGCGTAATTATTGATCGCTGGCAGCGTTCCAGCGATGAATGACAAAGGCTGCTACGATCATCTTGAACTCATTACACTAACACCATCACAATACAGCACACGGATGGGGTGTAGCCAAGTGGTAAGGCAACGGGTTTTGATCCCGTCATGCGCAGGTTCGAATCCTGCCACCCCAGCCATCATCGAAAATATTTCACTTAGGAGTCAATGTTGGAGCCAGAAACATTAACAGTATTCTCTGGTAGCGCCCATCCAGAGCTTGCTCAGAATATCGCCCATCATCTACATGTGCCACTTGGGAAGATTAGTGTCGGTCGCTTTAGCGACGGCGAAGTCAAACTAGAAATTATGGAGAATATTCGCGGCCGCGATGTAGTTCTCGTCCAGCCAACATGTCCACCGGGAAGCGAGAACCTCATAGAACTGCTAGTGATGGCCGACGCCTGTCACCGCGCTTCGGCTAGCAGCATCACGGCGCTAATCCCCTACTTCGGGTTTGCGCGTCAAGATCGCCGCCCACGAGCAAGCAGAGTACCTATCACAGCAAAATTGGTTGCCAAATTAATCAGTAGCGCAGGTATTGATAGGGTCTTGACCGTAGATCTGCATGCCGACCAGATCCAAGGTTTTTTCGACATAGCCGTGGACAACGTCTACGCATCGCCCGTACTGCTGGGCGACGCGTGGAAGCAGAAATACGAAAAAATAGTAGTCGTTTCACCAGATGTAGGCGGTGTCGTTCGCGCCAGAGCACTAGCGAAGCGGCTAGATGATGCGGATTTAGCAATTATCGATAAACGGCGACCTCAAGCGAACATGGCCGAGGTAATGAACGTCATAGGTTCGGTAGATGGTAAGACCTGTGTCATGATCGATGATCTCGTCGATACGGCTGGCACGCTCTGCGAGGCCTGTAAGATTCTTAAAAGCCATGGGGCCATACAAGTGGTGGCATACATAACCCACGCCGTACTCTCGGGTCCGGCTTTATCGCGAATTGAGGACTCGAGCCTGGATGAACTCGTTGTAACCGACACGATACCCCTTAGCGAGAAGGGCGCAGCCTGCACGAAGATTCGCCAGCTTAGCGTAGCGGAGCTACTTGCGGAGACGATTCGGCGAATCAACGACGCCGAATCTGTTAGCTCACTGTACGTGGACTAGCGTCCCCTGGTATTATCCCGCGCCCTCAGCAGGAGAGAAAGATGAGTGCCGGTTTTGAACTGGAAATTGAAGCCCGGGATACCTTCGGTAAGGGCGAAAGCCGCCGGTTACGACGACGCGGTAAGGTACCTGCGATTATATATGGCGGCGGTGAAGAGCCACGGGCCATCATGTTGGGAAAGGAACGCCTCCAGTTACATATGGAAAGGGAGGCTTTCTATACGAGCATCCTGACTCTGAACCTTGGTAAGGAATCCCAAGCCGTTATCGTCAAGGATGTGCAACGGCATCCAGCCAAGCCCCAAGTTCTGCATCTAGATTTCCAGAGGATCTTAGCGGACGAGAAAATCACACTCAACATACCAATACATTTTCTGGGAGAAGAAGAATCGATCGGTGTTCGTGAACAAGGTGGTGAAATATCTCACCTACGCACCGATGTCGAAATTTCTTGTCTACCTAAGGACCTGCCAGAATTTCTTGAGCTCGACGTTACGAATCTTGAGCTAAACCAGCTTCTGTACTTATCCGATCTCGTGGCACCCGAAGGTGTCGAAATCACGGCTCTGGTCCATGACCAGAATGCGGCCATAATAGCCATCAACCCACCGCGTCGCGAAGAAGAAGACGAAGTTGCCGAACCTGAAGAAGGCGAGGAACTACCGGAAGGTGAGGAAAGCGAAGCATCAGCTGAAAAAGATGTTGACGGAGGTGGAAATTCAGCCGACGCAGCTTCTGGGGAGACATCCGACTAAAAAGGTCTAACAACTGTAGGACAAAGGCCGCCGCAGGGCGGCCTTTTCGTTACAAGCCTAGATGCTAGGATGCTGCTATGGGACAGGGACAGCAAATCGAACTAATCGTCGGACTCGGAAACCCGGGTCCTGAGCATAAGCGAACACGCCACAATGCAGGTTTCTGGTTTACCGACCTCCTTGCTCAAGCACATGGCGGAAGGTTTAGATCCGAGAATCGGCTACACGGTGATATTGCCGAAATTAGCGTCTGCGGTGCGCGAATCCGATTGCTCAAGCCGCAAACCTATATGAACGAAAGTGGAAGGTCCGTGTTTGCTACGACCTCCTACTATAAAATCATCCCCGAACATATTTTGATCGTCTATGATGAACTCGACCTCAAACTCGGCCGCGTCAAACTTAAGTTTGACGGCGGGCACGGTGGCCATAACGGAATGCGGGACATCATCCAATGTATAGGTAAAAAGTTCTGGCGACTACGGCTCGGTATCGGTCATCCCGGACAGGGAGGACGCAATAAAGTCCTAAGCCACCTATTACGACCGGCGCCATCTGCAGACGAGGATGAAATTCTCGACGCAATCAACGCGGCGATTGGTACGCTTCCAGTGCTGATAGAACACGGCTCGGAACTCGCCAAAACACGGCTCCACAGCCGTGGTATGAATCCGTGTGCCTATAAGAAAGACAGTAGCAATAATCCGACCGAGGACTAGGAAGTGGGAATAAAGTGCGGCATAGTTGGTCTACCAAATGTTGGTAAGTCGACGCTATTCAACGCGCTTACAGCGTCGGAAATCCCAGCAGAAAATTACCCCTTCTGTACGATCGACCCTAACGTCGGTGTCGTGAACGTACCCGACCCAGAGCTGTCGGCGCTAGCGGATATAGTACAACCTAAGCGAGTTATCCCCACTGTCGTAGAGTTCGTCGACATCGCCGGACTCGTGAAAGGGGCATCGACGGGGGAAGGCCTCGGTAATCAGTTTCTCGCACATATACGCGAAACCCATGCAATTGCCCATCTCGTACGATGCTTTACTACAAACGATGTCACCCATGTTGCAGGCGAAGTCGATCCGCTCGAAGATATCGAGGTAGTAAACACCGAACTATTGCTGGCCGACCTCGAGACCGTCGAAAGAGCGCTCGATAAAGCCATCCGACAAGCGAAGACCAATGAGAAAGATGCGGTAACCTGGCGCGATCTTCTGCGACGCGTCTTGACTACTCTCGAAGAGGGCACCCCGGTACGCGAACAAGTGTTCGAACCAAGTGAGCAATCATTGCTACGGGATATTCACCTCATCACAGCAAAACCCGTCATGTATATCGCAAACGTGGCGGAGAACAGCCGGAAACAGAGCCCACTCGTCGAACGCGTCATCGAGTATGCAAGCGAAAAAGGTGCGCCCGTCGTAACCATCTGCGCGACGTTAGAAGCCGAACTGGCGCAGCTGGATCCGGCCGACCAAACAGAGTACCTGGAAGGACTCGAATTAGCGGAACCCGGTCTGAACCGCGTAATCGCAGCAGCTTATAAACTGCTCGGATTACAGCCCTTTTATACGGCCGGGCCGCAGGAAGTTCGTGCGTGGACTGTTGTACAAGGAACGAGCGCCTATGATGCAGCCGGCGAGATTCATACTGATTTTCAGAGAGGGTTTATTCGCGCGGAGGTAATCGCGTTTGAGGAATTTATCAATCGTAATGGTGAACAAGGAGCCAAGGAGGCCGGCGTCATGCGTTTAGAAGGCAAGGAATACATTCTCGCAGAACGCGACGTAATCCATTTTCGCTTCAACGTCTGATCAAAGCACAGCAAAGTAACGTGTTCGTAACAATTCTTAAGCCGCGGAAACCTCGTCTTCTCCGCAGCCACCACGAACCGGAAGCTTAATATCCTTCAACAGATCATTCACATCTTCCTGAGCTTCAAGTGCAGCTACATCAGCGATTAATCTCAACCGATAATGCGGTGCAAATAGGTTAATGAAATCGGCCATATAGCGCCTTAATACCATATCTTTCGGAAATCCGAGCCAAGTTGTCACCCGCGGGAACAAATCCTTAGCATCAATTGCCGTCAGGTCTGCCTGGTCCTGGCACTCGTAAGCCATCGAAGCAATTACGCCTACGCCCGTTCCCATACGCACATAGGTTTTGATGATGTCAGCATCCCGTGCCGTGAACGCAACTCGTGGCTCAAGCCCTTCATCTTGGAAGGCGCGCTTAAACGACGACTCCCCAGTCAAGCTAAACACGTAGGTCACGAGCGGATACGCCGAAAGCATTTTAAGATCGACTGGCCTCGTCTCTTTCGCCAGTAAGTGATCATTAGGTACGAGCACTATACGATTCCAATGATAGATCGGCAGTAGCGTCAGATTCGAGAATAATTTTTGTGCGCCCGTCGCAATCGCGAAGTCCACCTGATGGGAACTCACGAGCTCGGCAATCTGCTCGGAGGTACCCTGATGCAACTCAAGATTGACCTTCGGATAGCGCTCACTGAACTTGCGAATCACATCCGGAAGAACATAGCGTGCCTGAGTGTGGGTCGTCGCAATCGACAATGTTCCCTCTTGCTCACCCGTCAGGTCACGAGCAAGGCTGGTGATGTTCTCGACTTCACGCGCAATTTTACGGGCACGATCGATAACTTCACGACCGGCTGGCGTAACCGCTGCGAGACTCTTCCCCTTACGAGTAAATAACTGCATGCCAAGCTCGGCTTCAAGCTGTTTTAGCTGTTTACTGATGCCCGGTTGACTCGTGTAGAGGCGTTCGGCCGCAGCGGTGATATTCAGACCACTGTCAACAATCCCAAGAAGATATTTTAGTTGTTTCAGAGTCATGCGTCCGTCCGTTTCCTACTCAGCAACCAAGTAAAAACACCACGTCCATGGGCGAGAGTGGCTGTCGAATTTATACATATAACCATTGGTCACAAGAGCTGTCAACTATACAATACCTATAACAATCAATAATTTAACATATATTCCTGCCTAGCATAAGCGCAGAAAAAGATAGTCTTGTCCCCCAGAGAGTAGCGACGGTATTGTTACACACGCTAGAAATGTGCCCTCACCCGGCTAGAGAACGAATGGCTAAGGACTACCTGCCGATATTTACCCAACTAAAGGACCGGCCCTGCCTAGTCGTAGGGGGCGGCGGCGTGGCAGAACGCAAGGTTCGGGAGCTACTCAATGCCGGCGCAATCATCGAAGTCGTGAGCCTGAACGCGACGACCGGACTCGACGTACTCGCGGCGAACGCAGACATTAACCTTAGGAAAGGTGCCTTTCAAGAAGCCGACCTCGATAACAATTGGCTCGTTATTGCGGCAACCGACGACCGCGAGCTCAACACTCGTATCGCACTCGCAGCCGAACGGCGACAATGTTTTTGTAATGTCGTCGACGACACAGAACTATGTTCATTCATCATGCCCGCGATCGTAAAACGCTCACCAATAACGGTCGCTATATCGAGTAGCGGCCAATCTCCCGTACTCGCGCGCTGGGTTAAAGGATTAATTGAATCACTGCTACCCGCGCAGCTCGGCAGCCTTGCGGCCCTGTCTGGACGCTGGCGACGACGCGTTACTAAGTCCATTACAGACGTCAGTCAACGGCGGCGGTTTTGGGAAAAATTATTCGCTGGACCTCTACCAGAACAGTGCTACTCGGGCGCCGAACAGGAAGCGGAAGCAACGCTCAAACAGGCGCTCAAAGACTGGCATCGGGATGCTGGTAACACACGGGGTGAAGCCTACCTTGTTGGCGCGGGCCCAGGAAGCGCGGACCTCATCACGCTTCGTGGCAAGCAGTTGCTAAGCCAGGCCGAAGTTGTCCTCTACGACCGCTTAGTCGGCAAGGGAGTACTCGAGTTCGCACGCCGCGATGCCGAATTAATTTCGGTCGGCAAACAACCAGGACAACCCTCTATCCGGCAGGAGCAAATCAACCGACTGCTCGTCCAGCTCGTAAGTCGCGGCAAGCGCGTCTGCCGGCTCAAAGGAGGAGACCCAATGGTCTTTGGTCGTGGCGGGGAGGAACTCGAGGCTTTAGCTCATGCGGGCCTACCGTTCCAGATCGTCCCTGGTGTTTCGGCGGTTGAGGGCTGCGCAGCCTACGCTGGAATACCGCTCACATTACGCGGCGTCGCACGCTCAGTCGTGCTCACAACCGGGCATGTAGAAGATTCGGACCAGTTCGATCTAGCCCCGCTCCGGGCTGACGAAACGCTGGCACTCTACATGGGCGTAGCGCAGTACGGCGAAATTGCTGAGCGGCTTATCAAGATCGGTAGTAATCCCGAAACCCCTGTCGCCGTGATTGAGCGTGGCACGACCGAATCGCAACGTGTCATTAGCACGGTACTTAGGAAGCTACCCGACGCCGCACAAAATCTCGAGATAAAACCACCTGCATTACTACTCGTCGGCGAAACCACGAAACTTGCTAAACGCTATGCTTGGTTTTCTCCCGAAAACACTGTCCTGTTTAATGACGATAGTACTGAGTACCTAGCGAAAATTAGCTGATAGTTCGCTACCATATTTATAATCGACAAAGAGACTGGAACATGATCTACGAAAGCATTCTTGACACCCTCGGTAATACCCCCGTCGTAAAACTGCACAACGTTGTCCCTGATCATGTTGAAATGTACGCCAAGGTGGAGTCGTTTAACCCTGCCGGCTCGGTAAAGGACCGGTTAGCGTTTGCAATCATCGACGACGCTGAGCGTCGAGGGAAAATAGAGCCGGGACAGACTATTGTCGAGGCCACTTCCGGCAATACCGGCATCGCACTCGCAATGGTTGCGGCCGCCAGAGGTTACAGTTTCGTCGCCACAATGGCAGACAGCTTCTCCGCTGAACGTCGGCAAATCATGCGTGCGTTCGGCGCTAGAGTGATTCTCACGCCAGCCGCTGAACGCGGCACGGGCATGGTAAAAAAAGCCGAGGAGTTAGCTGCAAAATACGGCTGGTTCCTCGCCCGGCAATTCGAAAATCCGGCAAACCCCGCATTCCACCGCCAGACTACCGGACCGGAAATTCTTTGCGATTTCGCTGGGCGGAACCTCGACTACTGGGTTACGGGTTGGGGAACTGGTGGCACGTTAACCGGTGCCGGTGAGGTGATTAAACTGGCACGACCCGACGTACAAATAATCGCCTCCGAACCCGAAGGGGCGCAGCTCGTCGGCGGTCAGGAATTCACACCACACAAGATTCAGGGCTGGACTCCAGACTTCGTTCCCGATGTTCTCAATCCTGATATCCACGACCAGCTTCTGCCTGTTTCTGATGAGGCCGGCAAAGCAATGGCGCGACGCCTTGCGGCCGAGGAAGGGATCTTCGTTGGTATCTCAGCCGGCGCGACGCTCGCAGCCGCACATAAAGCTGCTGAGACTGCAGCGCGCGGATCCGTCATGCTGGTCATGCTACCTGACACAGGCGAACGTTATCTCGGCGCGTACCTGTTTGACGATCTCGTCCAAGGCTCTGACGACGAGTGGTTGGCTAGCCTAGACGAGTAAGCTTTCTTCGCGCAGTCATCATCGGTTACGGATTCACTTCACTAATCTGATTACCGAAGACGAAGTTAAGGATCGCATAAATCTTGATCGAAGCGCATAGAGTGTTGTATGACTCTAATCAGAGAAAACCAAGTCTATCCACACCTATAGCAGCAAGGAAGCAAATTCTTCAGGGGATCCTCTACACGGCCCTGCGGAGCGGCTCTCCTGTCCCCATTTTTCCAACAGATTTGCATGCTTTCGTCCTTATGAGACTACTCCAGTACAAACCTTCGCGCTGACTCAACATCACAGTCGAAGGACTGCATCACATGATCAGGAATGTATACAAGCTCCCTTGTATGCGTCATCGAAGTAGCTAAATATTCTGGATCTTCAAGCAAAAAATCAACCAAGACACGCGTACCATCTTCACTAAGTTCGTAACGTTCCACGACGTGTTTCTGCGCGCCTGAAGGCACTCCCGTTTGATAGGGTGAGCGATGATCGTCGAAGTTTCTCGTGTCCACGATGAGAACGTTTTCCTCTAACGTACCTATAGAGTGCCCGGTTCGAAACCGTTGACTAATATCCGGATGCGCCCTGCCATCCATATAAACGATGCGTTCTTCATCAAAAAACTCACTGCGAATCGCTATACGTTCCCCGCCATCAAGAAACTCTATCTGGAGCGGGTAGAGAACTGAAGAAATAATCATTGCTGGCGTCGGACGTCCAACGCAGGTCGAGTTCGGATTCTCGTTAGAAAGTTCGCTATAAGAAGCCCGCACTGCAGCGCCTTTCTCGTTAAGCGTCATCTGTGCACGAAACAAACCGTCGAATTCGCCAGGGTAGTCAACAAGTTTATCGCCATCAGAAATCCATACGCCCTCGAGCGCAGTTGTTCCAACAGTGATCTCGGGGACTGCGATACGTGGCTCGGCTGAGACAGCATCATACTCTGCTCCAAGCGGAACACCGCCTTTCTTCACGATAGATTTCAACAACGCATAGGGACGACCATCATGGGCCGGATACCCAGAAAACGTCACCCTTTCTCCAGAAACCAGCGAATCGGGAGTCCAACCGCTGCGCGCGGCGGTCATCGCTGAGCTTGTTTGTATCGACCATTGAACTACTTCTCCGTTGTCATCTAACGTATCGATAACAATATAGACGTGAGGATTACGCCAGTTGTACTCAACAACAATACCGTCGAACGTCACAAGTGATTGCATGTCGAGGCCCGCATCACTGTGGTGTGCGGCGAGCGGCCTCGCAAACACTAAAGTAACTACGAGTATCAGTGAAGCTCTCAAATTACTCGACCATGAGCCCCTGATAAGCGCCTTGAATATTCTGCTGTCTCCATACGTCGTACTGTTGATAGTGTGAAAAATTTTCCATGAGCACAGTCTCCTGGATCTCTTCAAGGGTTAGTCCCGCTTCAATGCCTTGAGTTACTTCGGCCACCAACACCTCAAGATAACGAATGGAGTCATCCGCATCAGCCGAAGTCCCAACTGGACCATGCGCAGGCACGGCAATATCGTAGTTAACCGTCGCCTGTAGTTGTTTGTTTGCAGCAATCCATGGTGCCACGTCACCACCTAAATTCTCGAATGGCAAGCG
>Ga0310344_10000367_pt1 | contig 35923 bp, 31 predicted proteins | sample HC15DNA20200_MG_FD_203801 | JGI IMG/M metagenome (GOLD analysis project Ga0310344, IMG submission 203801) | Marine microbial communities from station ALOHA, North Pacific Subtropical Gyre - HC15-DNA-20-200_MG | ecosystem: Environmental > Aquatic > Marine > Oceanic | place: Pacific Ocean: North...
CCCTCAGCATTTAAAAAGTGGAGTATACGCTGCCAGATTGCGAGGAAAAGGTGAAGAGGAATATATACCGTTTGTTATCCGCCCTAGTAAAGGTGGAGAAAAACAAATAGCGTTCATATTGCCCACGGTTCATTATATGGCGTACGCGAACGAACATCTTGCTTTTAACGGCCCGATTGCGGAGATGTTAACAGGTCAAGTATCTGTTATGCATGACTCTCACTTATTCCTTAACGAGCATAGAGAATATGGTAGTTCTTTGTATGATACGCATTCCGACGGATCGGGAGTGTGCTACTCTTCACGACTTCGACCAATTTTAAATATGAGACCTAAATTTCAAACCCAATGGTCATGTTTTGGTAAAGAGGATACGAATCTTCGCGAGTTTAATCTGGATCTATATTTTATTGATTGGTTAGAGCGATTTAATTTTGAATATGATGTTATTACTGATGAAGATATTCACTACGAAGGTTTAGAGGCAATAAAACCTTACAACGTTATTTTGACAGGTGGCCATCCAGAATACTATTCCAAACAAATGAGGGACTCGGTTTACGATTTCACCCAGAAAGGCGGCCGACTAATGTATCTTGGCGGCAATGGCTTCTACTGGCGTGTTGCCTTGCATAGCGAAGTACCAGGTGTAATTGAAGTAAGACGTTGCGAAGCTGCTATTAAGTCTTGGGAGGCTGCAACAGGTGAGTATTATCACAGTTTTACGGGAGAATACGGAGGCCTTTGGAGGCATCAAGGTGAGACAGAACCTCAACGTTTGACAGGAATTGGATTTACGGCTGAAGGTTTTGATATCTCTTCCTACTACCGCAGAACACAAGATAGTTTTGACCCCCGTGTTGCATTTATGTTTAAGGGCATTGGAAAAGATGAGTTAATTGGTAATTTTGGATATCACGGTGGAGGAGCGGCTGGGAATGAATTAGATAGAATGGATCTTGAGCTAGGAACTCCACCGAATGCCCTTACCGTTGCTACTTCTGAGCAGCATACGGATTTGTATATGGTGGTAAATGAAGAAATATTGATTAATCATCCAGGTATGTCAGGAGACAATCATCCATTAGTGCGCGCAGATATTGTATTTTTTGAAACTCCAAACGGTGGCGCTGTTTTCTCTACAGGTTCTATAGCTTGGGCTGGGAGTCTGCCGTGGAATGATTATGACAATAATGTTGCTAGAATGACAACAAATGTTCTTAAACGCTTTGTAAACCCAAAGCACTTTAATAAGGAGAAATAGAAATGCCCGGTTACGTAATTGCAGATATTACCGTTGTTGATGAAGCCTTATATGGGGAATACAGGGCTCTTACTCCGGAAACAATAAGCAAATACGGTGGCCGGTTTGTTATAAGGGGCGGGTCTCATGAGACAATTGAAGGCGATTGGAAGCCCGGTCGTTTAGTAGTTTTAGAGTTTGATGATATAGAGTCAGCGAAGCGGTGGTATAATTCTCCTGAATATTCTAAAGCGAGAACAATAAGGCAGAAGGCTGCAACTGGTAATATGATATTTGTTGAAGGTTAGTCTGAAAGTATTGTTTCACATGTTTAGCTTAAAAATATAATTAACTTATATCTATGGGCCGTCGATAATACCTGAGTCGTGTAATAGGCCTATTTTTTTATCGCTCATATTTAATATTGTGGACAGTATTTCATCTGTGTGTTCTCCGAGTAGAGGGCCTCTTTTCACTTTTGTTCGAGGAAGGCCTGTGAAATTGACGGGAGAACCAGGGGTGAGAATGCGACCGATCCCAGGTTGTTCCAATTCTTGAAATAAAGGATTGTTGGTTGAGACGAATGGATCTTCTTTTACCATTTGACTAAAGGTTCTAAAGGGTCCCCAAAGGATTCCTGCGTTCGTTAGAGCTTCGCCAGCAACCTTTAGAGTTTGAGTAGAGAACCAGTTCCCAACCATTTTATTTAGTTCATCTCGCACTTTCCAGCGGTCACCCTCTAGGGTTAGATTAACGTTGTGTTTGTTCTCTAAGTCTTGAAACTTTTGAGTTAATCCTGTGACTTGTCCTAAAGCTTTAATATGACGGCGGGTTACCACCACAAGCATGATCTCCCTATTATCACTGGTTTTAAAGTTCCGGCCGAATGTCCCGTACATATCATTACCAATGCGCGGTCTTTCCTGATCGTTAATTTGGCAGTCCCCAATGTAGCCAAGAGATCCTGTCAGATGGTATGCAACATCTGCGAGACTCAAATTTACTAATTGTCCTTCACCCGAACGACAACGGTGGCGTTCTGCAGCTAAAAGTCCAATAGCAGCTGTTAGTCCACAAGTTAAATCCCAACCAGGCAACACATTATTAATTGGCCCGTTGTGATCTGCCGGTCCGGTGACATAGGGCCAGCCAGTGCGGGCGTTTACAGTATAATCTACAGCCACTGAGCCATCTGGATTTCCAACAATTTTAAGCATAATAAGATCACGGCGAAGAGATTTTAAGGTTTGGTATTCTAGCCATGGCTGAACTTGTAGATTGGTAAGGAAAATACCTGAGTCTGGGCCCGGAGCAGTAATTAATGCAGTCACAATTTCTTGACCCTCTGGTTCACGAAGATTAATGGCTAAAGAGCGCTTGCCTTTGTTCATTGCTGCCCAATAAATGCTGTCATTATTTTTGGTAACAGGCCATCTTTTATAATCTAGTCCGCCTCCAATTAAATCAAACCGAATAACATCAGCCCCCATTTGTGCCAAAGTCATACCGCCTAGTGGAGCGGCGACAAACGCTGAGCCTTCTACCACGCGAAGGCCTTCAAGAATCATACTCATATGCGAGCCTTTCTATTGTACAGCAACATATTTGTGGCCTCGAAATACGCGAATATTCAGATTACTACAAGTATATGCGTTTTAGACGGAAGAATTAGGTTTCCCGGGGCCATGTTTTGAAAGCATTAATAGTATACTAGGTAAAATTATAAAGGTAATTGCTAGTGCAATAACTAATGTTATTGCGGTAAGAATGCCCAAAGTAGCATTTATCTTAAATCCGGAAAAACTTAGCATTGAAAACCCTGCAACTAATACGAGGCTGGTGGAAGCGAGTGCTTTTCCAGTATTTTCGAACGCGTAACGAATGGCTTCCTTATTCGTAGATGCATTTTTTCGTCGTGCACGAAGATATGTAGTAATAAAATGGATGGTATTATCGACAACTATACCAAGAGTCATAGCGGTTACCACAGATCCTGCTAATCCAAGATTACCGACAAACCATCCCCACATACCAATAGCGATTAATGTTGGCATTAAATTGGGTATGAGGCTAATCGCGCCTAAACGAAAACTTCGTAGTGTAAAAATAAGGAGTATAGAGATAAAAATTATAGCAGTTCCTGTGCTAATCAGCATTGCTTTGATATTTTGTTCAGACACGTAAGCATATAAGAGAGAAAGGCTGGTGGCTGGGCCAAAATATTGAGCCGCATTATCACTAATCCAATTATTAGCCTTTGACGCAATATCCCGCAGTTGGCTTGAAGATTGATTGTTTAATATCACGCTCAATCGCGTAGCAGAATAACTTTGATCCATATAGTGTTGATAGGCTAGATCTGGATTTGACCTTGCCATATTTTCAAACATCAATCTATTACCGGTCGGTGGAACAACAAAGAATTTAGGATCGTCTTTGTGCTTTGCCTGATTTATTCGTTTAGCTAGTGTCGCTATACTGAATACGTAAACAACCCCTGGTTGTGATCTATACCAGTTCTCGAGCTTGTCCAAAAAACTTATGTATTCATCGTTTAGAGCTTCTCCTGCTCCTCCTGCTGGTATTAAATGTTCGATGGTATCAAACGTACTTAGATGTTGGGATAAGTAATCTGTATCTCGTCGGAATTCATAGCTATTATCAAGGTATTTCCCGAAACTGTCATCTAAGCTGACTTTTGTTATCCCAGATGCAAGCCCTATGGAGATTATTACAGTTATAATGCCTAATGTTCTTCGATGGCGAATAATAAACAATGCGACTATAGAAATCATTTTCTGAGGTACATTATTTGACTCATTTCGGCCTATAGGCAGCACATATAAAATCGCGGGTAACAGCGTCACTGAAAAGACAAATGCAGTAGTTAGACCAATTGCGGTAATGTTCCCAAGATCACGTAAAGGAGGTGAAATACTTGCATTCATACATAAGAAACCTGCAACAGTGGTGGCACTAGTTAAAAATATTGGCCATAGGTTTAGCCGTAAACTTTCAATAATAGCTTCACTTTTATTTAGGCCGCGCTGTATGCCAGTTTTTACACCTGTTATAATATGAATACTATCCGCAATGGCTAACGTGAGGATTATTGAAGGAGCGGCAGCGGAACCCGGGTTAAGAACAAACTTTAGCCATCCAGCTATACCCATTGTGGTAATAATGGCGGCTATGCATACGATGATGGTACCTAGCACGCCACCCCATGATCGAAGTATTAACACTAAAATAAATATGATTATTATTGCTGCGCCGGGCATCACACTTTTTAAGTCTTGTTTTGTTGCTTCCCCAAATGTGACCCCGCCAGCAGTTGGTCCTGTAAGATAAAAATTAAATGCTGGATGACTACCTTTAAGCTTAGTTAGCATCGCCTTGATTGCATTGATACTTAATCCCGCTGCTGTGCTATCTTCTTTAGGTAGGTTCAAATGTAATATTGTGGCAGCGATCTTTCCATCTTCAGATACCAACCAATTTTTAAAAAGAATTTCGCGATTAATATTACTCGTATCTTTTAAGACCGAGTAATCAATAGTTTTACCGGTCCAGTGAGGTACTGGAGTGATTATCGGGCTATCAGTTCTTGCGACGTAGGGAATGTCTTTTGCGAGATTGGCAATGTCACCCAGTATAGCCAAACCCTCACTCGAGAGGGCTCCTTTCTTAGCTTCATCAGAGGTTGTATGTTTCGGTCCGATCGCAATAATTGTGGCTTGACCCGTATTAAATGTCTTCTCAATTTGTTCTAGGGATGTCCTGGTTGGACTTTCTGAACTAAAAAATACTCTGCTATCATTAGTGAAGGTTAGAAATATTATACCCGAACCACAAATAAGTATGATAGCAATGCATATAAGTACATAAACTAAAGATAAACGTGAGGTGTACAAAAATTCCAGCATTTAATTATTTTATATATCTAGGAAGGTACAAATGTCGGATAATAAAATTATCTTGGGCGCAAATGATGCATTTTATGAGGCGTTCTCTTCTTGTAACCTTAAGGCAATGGAGGGTATTTGGGCGGTTGACACTACTATATGTTGCATTCACCCTGGTTGGGCTCCCATATTTGGGCGTGATGCCGTAATTGAAAGTTGGGAGAAAATCTTTTGGGGATCCGAAACCTTTGATATCTTTTGTAACAATGCTCAGGAAATAATTTATGGTAAAGTGGCGTTGGTAGCATGTCAGGAAGTTCTCTCGCAAGGTCAACTTATAGCCTCAAACTTATTTGTTTTTGAGAATAATGTTTGGCGTCTTTCGCATCACCATGCAGGCCCATTAGGACATTTTGCCCCATCCCCAAAGGCGTCTGAAGCTACCCTACATTAAGCGATATCCTATAGTCTCTAACCTTTCTCATGAGCAGTAAATAGCTTATTTTTACTTGAAAAGGCCATGCAGTAGTTCTGTTGGTTGTTTTTTAGTAGATGAATTTAATTTCTTTTCATTATTGATTGCGGATAAACTGATAAACAACAAATTTTTTTCATGAAAGTTATATTACTATGCAAGCGTCAGACCTAAAGGATACTTTGAGCGGTGGAAACTTAGAAAAATTATTAAAGCGTGGAAAATTTGTTTTAACTGCTGAAACGACTCCGCCGGATTCAGCTGATCGAAATGCAGTTTTGGAACGTGTTAGTTGTTTAAATGGTTTGGCTGATGCAGTTAATGTACTAGATGCACCAAGTGCTCAGACCCATCTGTCACCCCTAGCAACAGCTGCAATCATGGTTGCAGGGGGACTGGAGCCAATTCTACAGTTTACTATGCGAGATCGTAATCGTTTGGCGTTGGAGGCGGATGTGTTGGGAGCGGCTGCCCTTGGCATCCACAATATACTTTGTTTGACTGGTGATGCACCGGAGAAAGGTGATCAACCAGATGCTAAACCAGTTTATGATATTGGTTCTGCTAAATTTATGGAAATTGTAAAAAAAATGAGAAATAACTCTGTCTATCCGAGCGAACGGCCAATTGAAATACCACCGAGAATATTTATTGGAGGAGCGGATGCGCCTAAAAATCTTGGTACCAATGAAAAGGCGGTGGATCTCCAAAAAAAAATCGATGCAGGTGCAAACTTTTTTCAAACACAGTATTGTTTCGATATGAGATTACTTCGCTCCTACATGAGCCGACTGTCTGATCTTGGTATTATAGATCGTACATATTTCATTATAGGAATTGGCCCCATATCTTCAGCTAAATCGGCTCGATGGATGAATAAGAATTTGTACGGCGTGAGCATACCAGAAGTTATTATAAAGCGTCTGGAAAAGGCTAAGGATTCTAAATTGGAAGGCCGTAAAATATGTGTAGAGTTAATTCATGAGTTACAGGAAATGGAAGGAATTTCGGGTGCGCATTTGATGGCTCCCAACGGCGAATTAGCTGCTGCAGAAGTAATTCAAGAATCTGGCGTTATAAGTGCACGTTTATAAGCTAAAGTCTGGCAATCTATAAAACAGACCTGTATTAGTGAGTTATGTTATTAAATTTCGCTCCTTTTTAGTGTTTATTTGTACCAGTTTAAAAGAAGATTTTAATAATCTTTTGTATTACCAAAAAAAATCCGTCACGATGTCTTGGTAAAGTATTTAATCTAATATATTGGGGGTATTTGGAATGGCTTATTCACGTGCTTCAGTTACTGCTAAAATTAGTGCGCCAGCCGAAAAAGTGTGGGAGCAAATTGGTAGTTTTGCGAATATAAAACCGATAATGCAAGGTGCAATTGTTGATTGTGCAGTTGATAGAACCGGCACAATACGAAAGCTTAAGGTCAAGGGAGCAAAGGGTATAATAGCCGAGCGGCTTGTAAAGTATGATAGTTTAACTCACACACAGATTTATGCCATCATTGATAAACCAAACAATATTGTTCCGTTTGTTAACTATACGGCTACAATAAGAGTTAAGCCCTCAACATCCCGTTCCTGCACGGTGGTTTGGTCTAGCCGTTTTGAACCAAAAAAAGGTCAAACAGCAGAAGGCTGCAGGGAATTTGCAAAAGGTATTTATGAGACAGGAATTGGTGGGGTAAAAAAGCGGGTCGTTGTTTCAAAATCTCCCGATAAATCACCCAAAAAACCTAAAAAGAAAGCCTCCAGCGCCCGGAAAAAGTAGCTAGAGAAAGTTTAGGGTTATTTTTATAGCAAACAGTTCTGGTGAGATTAATAATTTACTGTTGTTAAGTATAGGCCCCAAGGGGGAGCATTGGGGCCTGCGCATCCGCGATCTCGAGCCTGAAGTACATCAGTAATGTAAGTTTCTTTCCGGCTACCGTCGCCAATTAAGACCAGAGTTCCTACCATTGCACGCATTTGATGGTGAAGAAAAGATCTCGACTTAGCAGTAAAGTAAATGTTTTCACCACGTCTAACTACCGTAAAGCTTTCCATGTAACGAACAGGAGAATGGGCTTGGCAGGAACTGGCTCTAAACGAGGTAAAGTCGTGTTGGCCAAGCAAGCGGGAAGCTCCATGCTGCATAGCGGTAACATTCAAAGCACGAGAAATGCGCCAAGCGCGATTTTTATCGACCGTGAGAGGCGCTCGACGATTAATTATTCTATACTCATAAGTTCGTTTTATTGCTGAGCGCCTAGCATCAAAGTCTGACGTAACTATTTCGGCAGCCAAAACAGCAATTTTATGAGGTGACAATTTAGAATTAATTGCTTCTTTTAATTGATGTCCAGTAAATTCTTTTCTTGTGTCTATATGACAAATCTGACCTAAAGCGTGGACTCCGCTGTCAGTTCTTCCAGCCCCATATACTCTTATAAATTCTCCAGCAATTAATTCTATCGCATTCTCTAGTGCCTGCTGTATGGACAGGCCATTAGCTTGCCATTGCCATCCTACAAATTTAGTACCGTCGTATTCTACAGTCAATTTATATCGGGGCACTCTAGGTAATCTCCATTTACAAATTTGCAACCGCGTAAAAAATCCGAAAAATCTATGATTTTTTTGCCGGCACTTTGGAGTCGTATTAGGCGAAGTCCAGTATTCTCACCGCATTTTATAATTATATTTTTATTTATGATAAGAGTGCCAGGGTTTTGTTCAGTATTCAGGGTTACTGGTTCTGCTTCGAACACTTTTATTTTAGTGTTTTGATATGGAAACCATGCTCCGGGAGATGGGTTAAATGCTTTAACGTTTTGGGAAAGAAGCTTAGCGTTTAAACGCCAATTTAAACGTGTTTCATTTTTTTCTATTTTTTTCGCATAGCATGGATTGCCTTGTTGAACAGTGGCTTGGGGCACAAGGTTTATGTCCAATTTACCTATGGTTTTTGCCAGTAATTGTGCTGATAGAACTGAGAGCTTTTTTTGTAAGATGCCTGCATCATAACCCTCTTCTATAGTAATTTTATTTTGATATAATACTGGGCCTGTATCCAAGCCATCATCCATCTGCATTATACTAACACCAGTTTGTTTATCTCCTGCCATTATAGCGCGTTGAATTGGCGCTGCTCCTCGCCAGCGCGGCAGCAAAGATGCGTGTGCATTTATGCATCCCAATCGCGGGGCACGTAAGAGAGGTTTTGGTAGAATTAATCCGTATGCTACTACAAAACAGACATCTGCCTCTAGTTTCTGAAAATATTTTTGTGATTCTTTGTCTTTTAGTGAAGTGGGCATTTGTACATTTAGGCCTTCAGACTCTGCTCGGATCTGCACTGGAGATTTCCGGAGTGATTTTCCACGACCTGCTGGTCGTGGTGGTTGGCAATAAACAGCACATACATCACTATTATTACCTATCAATACGTCTAAAGAGGGTATTGAAAATTGAGGAGTTCCCATAAAAATAATTTTTAGAGAGGACTTCGCCATGCCTTTAAACCTAGGGGGTACCTTTGCTAGAGCGCTTTGCTTTTGCCAATTTGCGCATTATGATATTTCGCTTTACAAGAGTTAGATGGTCGACAAATAACCTGCCATTTAAGTGGTCTATCTCATGTTGCAAGCACACCGCTAATGTTCCATTAGCGTCAAGTTCTGTAGTTTCCCCCGTTTCATTAATATAACTGATTGTTATTTCTGTCGCCCTTTCAATCTCCGCAAAATAATTTGGAAAAGAAAGACAGCCTTCCTCGCAAATTCTGCGTTCATTAGATAGCCAGAGGATTTCTGGATTAATTATTTTAAGGGGGCGCTGAGTCTCCTCCGGCTCATGAATATCAATAACTATGGCGCGTTTGGGCACTCCAATTTGAATTGCAGCCAGGCCAATTCCGTCATCACTGTACATAGTATCAAGCATATCGTCTAAAAGGGTGCGGATCTCGTCATTTACTAATTCTATTTCGTTAGATCTGATTTTTAGCCGCTTATCAGGAGCTACTAGTATTTTTCGTACAGTCATAATTAATACTTATGTTATTTATAGTGCAGAATTAGGTATTCCTCGTTAGCTATAACGTCAAGCAGTAGTAATAGCGTCTTTGACAGTTGAGAGAAAGTAAGTTCATAGTGATAGGCATGGATAATAATTTAATTTTTGCTGTCGTAGCAATTTTCGGTGTATTCGGAATTCTGGGTATTTCTTTTGCTAAGCTTTCGAATAAGCAGGGGAAAACCTTAGAAAAATTTCAAGAAAGAATAGTGGATCTCAGCAACAAGTTAGTTGTCAGTCAACAGGAAATGGAGGAACGGCTTAAGGGGGAGCAGCGCCATTTGTCTGAGAAACTAACTGAGCAAAGAATTGCACTGAATAAAACACTATCTGAAGGTCTTCAGGACACTACAAAAAAAACACTAGAAACAATGAGTAAAGTAGAATCTCGATTGGCAGTGATAGATAAAGCTCAAAGTAACATAACCGAACTTTCCAGTCAGTTTGTAAGTTTACAGGACATTCTTTCAAACAAACAGGCAAGAGGGGCATTTGGCGAAATTCAGTTAAATGACATAGTAAGTCAGGTATTGCCTCCGTCGGCTTATACTTTTCAGGCACAATTAGAAAATGGTAAACGAGCAGATTGTCTTCTCGAGCTTCCCAACCCGCCCGGTGCTATAGTAATAGATGCCAAGTTTCCTTTAGAAAGTTACCATGCTTTGCAAGAAACATCCCATGACGCAATGAAGAAAACAGCTATTCGTGCATTTAGAGAAGCGATGCAGAAACATATCAAGGATATTGCTGATAAGTATATTCTTCCGGGCAAGACGGCTGATGCTGCACTTATGTTTTTGCCTTCCGAGGCCGTTTATGCTGAATTGCACACTAATTTCAGCAGTGTTATTGAATCAAGTTATAGGGCTCGTGTTTTTATTGTTTCGCCGACTACTCTTTGGGCAACGCTTAATACTGTTCGCGCCGTTTTAAAGGACGTGCGTATGAAACATCAAGCTGGGATTATTCAGGTCGAGGTTCAGGCATTGTTTGAAGATGTATTAAGACTTGATGATCGTGTTGGAAAGTTACAACGTCATTTTGATCAGACAACAGAAGATTTAAGACAAATACGAATATCCACCGATAAAATAGGTAAGCGAGCTGAGAGAATAGAAACAGTACAGGTCGAGCAGGCGCCAAATGATGATATTAAGATTGTTTCGCCAACTTATCAGAATGATTCAGATAAAATTGGTCGGGCCGATAGTTAGAGTTATAGGGAGCTTCTGGATTTGAGAGCCGCACTTAATGTCCCATCATCAAGATAATCTAGTTCCCCACCCACAGGCACTCCGTGCGCTAAACGTGTAATTTTAACATTATACGAATTAAGACAATCCACAACAAAGTGAGCTGTGGTTTGACCATCAACTGTTGCACTCATGGCTAGAATTATTTCTTTTGCTTCCGGGCTTGCTGCGCGCGTTACCAGCCGTTCAATATTTAGATCATCTGGGCCAATTCCGTCTAGAGCTGATAATAACCCGCCTAAAACATGATAATAGCCTTTAAAGCTGTGAGTGCGTTCGAGTGCCCAGAGGTCTGAGACATCTTCAACTACACAAATTATACTTTGGTCTCTCTCTCTATTTACGCAAATTTTGCAGGGGTTGATACTATCCAGATTTCCGCAGACATTGCAGGGTTTAACATTATCAGCTGCAGTTTGCATTGCTAAAATCAATGGTTCCATAATATTTTCACGGCGTTTAAGAAGATGCAAAGTCGCACGACGTGCAGAGCGCGGTCCAAGACCAGGTAGTTTACTTAAATAGTTGATTAGGCGTTCGATATCTTTATCGGACATCTGAACCTCTTACATCAAAACGGTAGGTTCATTCCGGCAGGTAGTTTTAGGCCACCAGTTAATTTTGACATTTCGTCCTGTACATAGGTTTCGACCTTGCTTTTTGCATCATTAAAAGCTGCAGTTATTAGATCTTCTAATACCTCAATTTCATCAACCTTGACAATTGAGGGGTCAATTTTTATCGACTTTATCTCTCCTTTGCCATTGAGGGTTACGTTTACTAAGCCACCCCCCGACCCACCTTCAATTTCAATCGAATCCAAACCTTCTTGCATTTCTGCCATTTTTGCCTGCATCTGCTGTGCTTGTTTCATCATCTGGCCAATATTTTTCATAGTTAGTTTCTCCGTTCAGCAATTTATGTATTTTTATCAGTCTCTGGTTTGTTACGGACTCCCGAAATATTGGCATCGGGGAAAGTTTCCAGTACTTTTTTTACCAGGGTATCTTTTTGAAGTAGGAGCAACCTTTGATCTGCTTCCGTTTGTAATTGCTCTTCAACCGTAGGATCTCCTTTTTTATCGGATAAAGCTATTACCCATCGATTTCCCGTCCATTCCTGCAGCTTTTCTGTCAGCTCGCCTGCTAACGACGTTGAGGCATTGTTGCTTTGCCGTAACTCAATTTGACCAATGATAAATGATACAAGATGAACTTCAGACACTAGCCAGTGGCGAAGCACCATTTCGCGTTCTTTTGCAGCTAGATCAATAATATCTCTAAATCTTGTTACCACATACTTAGCCGTTTTACTAATTGATTCCTCTTTAATAGCTATTGCAGCCGGTAGCGAATCACGAGAAACTGTATTCTTACCCCTACTTTCAGAGTTATTATTTTGTTCGAAGTGAGAGCTATGATTATCCCCACCCGTTATATTTTCCTTCACAATGCCATTTGACGACTTTTGATTATCAGAAGAATCATAATTTTTAGAATCCTCAAATTTTCTTACCGCTTCCTCTGGGCTTGGCAGGTCTGCGACGAATGCAAGGCGAATAATAATCATTTCAACAGAACTTAGCCTGTTTGGTGCAATTTTACATTCCTTGAGGCCATTTAGAAGAATACTCCAGGCTCTTGTTAACTCTGGCATAGAGAGTTTTTTAGCTAAATCTGTACCGAATTTCCGGTCAATTTCGGGTATACCGTGTTCTTTAACTAACTCTGGCACCAATTTTACTTTAGTAATCCAGTGAGTTATTTCTAGAGAATCCTCCAATATGGTGATTGGGTCTGCACCAGATTGATACTGTCCCCTTAGTAGACTGAGAGCTTCGGAGACATTGCCTTCCATTACTGATGTAAAAATCTCAAAAACTTGTACTCTGTCTGCTAGACCAAGCATGTTTCTGACATCTTGCTCATTTATGGTTTTTGAACCGTTTGAAATTATTTGATCTAAAAGAGATAGGCCGTCGCGTACAGACCCATCAGCTGCTCGAGCTATTAAGTAAACCGCATCAATTTCATACTTTATTCCTTCTTGTTCAGATACAAATTGTAAATGTTCTGACAACTTTTGTGTTTGCACTCTTCGCAAATCAAAACGTTGGCACCTAGAAATGACAGTGACTGGTATCTTTCGAACCTCCGTGGTGGCAAAAATAAACTTAGCATGTGGAGGTGGTTCTTCTAAAGTTTTGAGTAGAGCATTAAAGGCTTGTTTAGATAGCATATGGACTTCATCAATAATATAAACCTTATATCTAGCATTTGTAGGACGGTATTTAACGCCATTAATTAATTCTCTTATGTCATCTACTCCAGTATGTGAAGCAGCGTCCATTTCTATAACGTCGACATGGCGGTCTTCGAAAATTGCAATACAGTTATCACAATCTCCGCAGGGTTCTTCTAATATCTTTGATTGTAGTTCAGAAGCATCGTTATTCAGCTGTCCTAAACAGTTCAATGCCCGGGCTAAAATTCTGGCAGTGGTAGTTTTGCCTACTCCTCTTACTCCAGTAAAAAGAAATGCGTGCGCTAATCTTTTTGTTCGAATAGCATTTGTTATAGTACGTACTAATACGTCCTGACCAATAAGGTCAGAAAATTTTACAGGCCGATACTTTCGGGCCAAAACGCGGTAAGTTTCCTCGCTGTTCATAGGGATTCCAAGTCTAGTTAAACACCGTGGGTGGATACTATAGTAATTAAACACAATTTCCAGCTGGCGGGAGACCAGACAAGCGACCCGTTCTACACTCGTTACGGCTGCTTCCTTCCGGACCTGACCGGGTTAGCGAGATGCCCGTCCGCTGCCGATCTCCCTTCTTATATTATACCAGTATAGCATGCCCATCGCGCAAGTATCTTTGACCGAAGGCTCGCGACGGTGTAAGGCTGATATATGAGAAAATTATCGTATTTATCAGGAAATACATTTTCAGGAATGCCCTTAGACCGAGTAGACCACTTGCGGGGGGATAAAGTTTGGTTGGAACGGCAGCTTACTGACCCTAGAAGTCGATTTATACCGGTTTGGAATCAGGAAAGTATTGTGTATCTAGGAACTGAATCTCATGCTGCAATCGATGGCCTAAACCGGGTGGATAAGTTGATAGGAGGTACTCTAGTTGACGGTGTGCCCCTGGCATTATTGGGAGTCACTAGAGATGATAACGGAATTGCTTATTTTGCAATTGATCTCTCGGATTTTCCTAGAGATGCTCTTGTTAACTGTTATGAAGGTGGCACCTTGATGGATTTGCGCGACTCTGTGCAGGTTATTCCTGAAAATGAGGCCGCCATTTTGTCTTACGCCAGAGGTCTAATGTATTGGCATCGGCATAACGGATTTTGCTCAGTATGTGGGCATAGGAATAGTTCAACTAAGTCAGGTCATGAACTGAGATGTGCTAATATTAAATGCGGTGCAGTTCATTTTCCAAGAACGGATTCTGCTATTATTGTACTCGTCTATGATAAAGATGAATGTTTGTTATGTCGCCAGTCACACTGGCCAACGGGTATGCACTCAACGCTCGCTGGATTTCTTGAACCTGGGGAAAGTCTTGAGGAAAGTGTTGCAAGAGAGATATTTGAGGAATCAGGGGTCCACCTTACTGATATAAAATATCATTCGTCGCAGCCTTGGCCTTTTCCCAGTTCCATAATGGTTGGATTTATGGCTCAGGCAACCAGCCGAGAACTTACGATTGATAGAAACGAATTAGAATATGCTCATTGGTATAGCCGTAAATGGCTGCAAAATAATGAAGACTCAGACGATTTTAGACTGCCCGGTGCTTATTCTATTTCTCGACGGTTAATTTGCGACTGGATTGAAGGTCGATTTCCAATTTGAGTAAGGAAAAACTTAATTAAGTGCTTACTGTTGAATTGTTTGAGCGGTATTGATGGGCATGATAGACGCCTATAATTTTTATTTCGCTTGTGAAAAATGATAATTCTTCAAGTGCTAACCTCAGTCGATCTTCATTGGGATGGGCTTCGACTTCCGCAAAAAACTGAGTTGCGGTAAAATTTCCGCCTACCATGTAGCTTTCCAATTTGGTCATATTTATACCATTTGTAGAGAAACCTCCTAGAGCCTTATATAAGGCAGCCGGCACGTTGCGAACATGAAAAACAAATGATGTAACAACAGGCCCATTCATGGGATCAGGGTCGATTGCTTGATTCGCCAATACTACAAACCGAGTAGTGTTATGATCCTCATCTTCTATGTTGGCTTCAATAATTTCCAAGCCGTATGTATTTGCTGCAAGAAGCGATGCTATTGCTGAAATAGTAGGATCCTTCAATTTAGCAACTTCGGCAGCAGCACCGGCGGTGTCTGCATTAATAACGGGACTTAATTCAAGTCGTTGTATAATATTTTTGCATTGAGAAAGGGCATGTACGTGTGATCGGACAGTTTGTATATTATTAACGTCTGCCCCTTTGCAGGCAAGTAGGTTATGATTTACTCGTTGATAATGTTCACCGATGATATGCAAGTGGGAATCAGGAAGTAACTGATGAATATCTGCTACCCGACCAGCAACAGAATTTTCGATTGGTATCATAGCTAAACTTGCGTGATCCGTTTTCACCGCATTGAATGTGTCCGCAAAGGTTTTGCAAGGCAAAGTTATCATATTCGGATAAACTTCGCGACACGCCATATCTGAATAGGCGCCTGGTGCTCCCTGAAATGCAATTACTTCAGCGGGTGGGGAAGTTCCTGTAGCCAATTTTGAGTTTACCATTTTTTGCTAAGTTGCCACCTTGCTAATTTAATATGTTGCGAGCCATTTCTAAATCTTCCCAAGTATCAACACCGAGGGGAACGGTGTCAATGAAGGCTACTTCGATACGCAGTCCAATTTCTAATGCGCGTAATTGTTCTAATTTTTCTCGTTTTTCAAGTTGCGTCGAGGGACAAGTTACAAAATGTTTTAGTGCAGCCCTGCGATAGGCGTACACCCCAATGTGATGCCACCTTTGGCCATCTCCCCAAGGTACGCATGATCGACTAAAATAAAGTGCTTTTCCTCTAGTCAGATTTATATGATCGACGGATACTATTGCTTTAACCACGTTCGGGTCATTGTTCTCCTTCTTTTCTTTTATTTCAGCTGCCAACGTTCCTATATCAACGTCACTGTTGCTCAGTAGTTGGAGTGGTATTTTTAAAAATTTAGGGGAAATAGTTGGTAAATCGCCCTGTAAACCAATGACTGCGTCGTGTGATTCATTCGGATCTATCTGGGTTAATGCTTCGTATATTCTATCGGAGCCTGAAGCATGTTCTTCGAGTGTGATGATTGCTTCGCCGCCAGCTTTTGTAACCGCGTCGGCTATTTTATGCTCTGCACAGGCCACTACCACTCTGCCAACTGATGATTCCTTGGCTCGATTCATCACGTGAACTATCATAGGTACCCCTGAAATGTCCGCTAACGGTTTGTTGGGAAGACGTGTGGATCCTAAGCGTGCCGGTATAATAATAATTGGATTTGACGGTTCTGTTTCCACGATTTATCCATTTAAGTTATGCATTAAGATAAAGTTTTTTATATCTGTTGCATAGTTTATAGAAGTTAGACACATTAGTGTGAAGTGGCTAAGTTTGTAACAAAAATATGATAGAGGCTGTGTCTAGACTATGTCACCATTTGAATTGAATAAGATTGTTGGAGCCCTGCTGTTTGCAGGTTTGGTAGTGCTAGTTTCCTGGATTATATCTGATAATGTATATCATGTGCATGAAAGTGAAGGTTCCGTCGCGTATGCTTTAGCTTCACCGTCTGATAGTGAAAACATAACCAGCGATAATAGCAATGATGCAGACGCAACCACCCAACTTTCAATAGAAGATATGTTGGTTTCGGCAGACCTTGCTAAGGGTAAAAAGTTATTTAAAAAATGCTCTGCTTGCCATACTAATGAAAAAGGGGGTAAAAACAAAGTTGGACCAAATCTTTGGGAAGTAGTGGGGCGCGATATAGCGTCAGAGGTTGAATTTAAGTATTCAGAAGCAATGTCATTGGCCTTAGGAAATTGGAACCCAATTTCTTTAAACGAATTCCTTGAAAACCCAAAGAAAAGTTTTCCTGGTACTAAAATGTCGTTCTCGGGTGTCAAAAAAGTATCTGATCGCGCAAATTTAATCGGCTTTTTACAGACCCTGACGGATTAACTGGTTGTCTTATGTTTGTGGTGTGGGTAGGGATGAACCTTCCGATTTACACAAAAAGGATTACTAATCGGAGATAACTTATGGGAATGAGTGAAAGTATCATTCATCCGGTAATATTGTGTGGGGGTTCTGGCACAAGGCTTTGGCCACTTTCTCGAGCCACCTATCCTAAACAATTCCTTCGTCTTTATGGAAATCATACTATGGTACAGGAAACTGTAAGGAGATTTGTAAAGAAGGAATTTTATGAACCACTACTTATTTGCAATGAGTCCCACCGGTTCATCCTTGCGGAGCAACTTCGGCAGATTGGCCTTGAATCTAACCGTTTAATTCTTGAACCAGTTGGTAGAAACACAGCACCTGCTGCCGCAATTGCTGCGCTTATGTTGACTCAAGTAGAAGATGATCCACTTATGTTATTGACACCCGCGGATCACGTCATTGTTGATAATGATCGTTTCTTGAAAGCTATTTTGAGCGGTGCTCCTCTCGCTAGAAGGGGCTTTTCAATGACTTTTGGCGTGGTTCCAGACGCGCCAAAAACGGGTTATGGATATATAAAACAAGGAACTTCGATTGACGATGGATATGCCTATGAAGTTTCTGAGTTTGTAGAAAAGCCTGATAAGCATCTAGCACAATCTTATGTAGATAAGGGAAATTATTTTTGGAACAGTGGGATTTTTCTATTTTCCTGCAAAACGTATATTTCGGAACTAGAAAGATTAAGACCCGATATTCTTGACGCTTGCAAGTCTTCTTTAGAGGCGGCAAAGGAAGAGAATGATTTTTTGCGTCTCCCAGTCCAGACGTTTAGTGAAATTAAGGGTTCATCAATCGACTATGCAGTAATGGAGCAATGTGAAAAGGCGGCAGTAATTCCTATCGATGTTGGTTGGAGTGATATAGGGTCTTGGGACGCTCTTTGGGAAATTTCTAATAAAGATCATGACGGAAATACTACTGAAGGTAACGTTGTACAAAAAGGTTCTATAAATTCTTATATTCGAAGTGATGGGCCTTTAGTAGTGGCACAAAATTTACAGGAAATGTCAGTAATAGCCAGTAAAGACGCTATTTTCATCTCACCACGAGCTAAATCTGAAAAATTTAGTGAATTGATAGATGTACTGTCTAAACAGAAATATTTGGAGCTTACACAGCACACTCGGACCTTGAGACCTTGGGGGTCGTTTGAAGAGTTAAAACTGGGAGAAAACTTCAAAGTAAAGTTACTAGAAATAAAACCAGGGGCCAGTATTTCGTTGCAATTTCATAGACATCGATCCGAGCACTGGGTGGTTGTGGGTGGACGAGCACGCATAACTCGTGACACTGAAATAATCGATCTAGATCCAAACGAATCTACATATGTTGCAGAGGGAGTTAGGCACCGTTTAGAAAATCCGGGAACAAAGATATTGCATGTGGTTGAGGTGCAAAGTGGAACCTATCTAGGTGAAGATGATATAGTGCGTTTGGAGGATCGTTACGGTCGAATTTAGAGGTAAACCTTCAGGTTATTCTCCCAAAATCATTATACCTCTGATTGGTTAACTAATATGTATCGCAGTATTTTTAGTGGCAGTTTGGTTATATTGAATTGCAGTGTGGCGCAAACATATTTGTTACTCGTATAGGCGAAAAGGTTTTAGTCATTCGCGAGCACTATATGGGATGCATGCATCAATTTTCTGACGTTTGATGATTTTTGCGAAGACGTTGTGTTGTGTAGAGTAGAACGAAGCAAGCAATCGCTAATGCCTGCACTAACTCTCGAACTAAATCTAGTGGTTCTGCTACCAGAGAAGGTCGAAATAGCGGTACGCACAGCGCAAACAATATTAGTCGCTCAATTATACTACACCGTTCCGCAAAGAATCCTTGAATAGCAGCGGCGAAGGAAAACATAGCAACCAATGATACAAGAAATATCCATATTAGTTTGAGGGGGTCATCAATCCACAGGATTTTTCCTCCCTCGGATATCCCGTCTATCATTAGTAGCTCAGTATTGAAAATAAAAACAAATGGAAGAATTGCGGTACGTAAATCGTATGTGAACCCTTGAATGCCTGTTTTAATGGGGTCAGTACGTCCAATTGCTGCTGCGGCATAAGCTGCCAGACCGACCGGTGGAGTATCGTCTGCAAGGATACCAAAATAAAAAACGAAAAGATGTGCGGCAATGATCGGAATTAATAAACCAGCGTCGCTACCAAGTGTTACAATTACCGGTGCGGTAAGAGTAGCCATTACAATGTAATTAGCAGTTGTTGGCAGACCCATGCCTAATATCATACTAGTAAGTGCGGTAAGAATAAGCATTAGATAAACATTTCCCATGGAAAGTTTGTCAATTAGCTCAACAAAACGTCCGACTAGCCCAGTGCTAGTAACAACGCCAACTATTATACCTGCAGTTGCTGTGGCAACCCCTACAGCTATCATATTTCTAGCGCCACCTATGAGGCCAAAAAATACGTCTTTGATTCCAGCAATTAGAGATAGTTTCAAAGCCATGACGAGTGTCTCGCCGGGGTGAGCAGTATGTTTAAGTCGCCACCAAGATAACCAAGCTATAATTGGCCTTTGTACAACTATGATGACTACAAGAGCTTCAATGGCGAATAAAGCGGAAGTAATTGCCGACCTTCTCAGAACTACAAGGTAAAAAATTAATACTGCAATAGGTATAAGATAATGTAGCCCGCCCAAAAATGTTTTTAGTAGATTGGGGAGTTCAGATTTGTTTAGACGGCTAATATTTAATTTTCTTGCCTCCAAATGAACTACATAAAAAAGTGCAATGTATGAAATTAATGCAGGAATCAGAGCAGCCCGCACAATATCTAAATACGGGACACCTATAATTTCTGCCATTATGAAGGCAGCGGCACCCATTATGGGTGGCATAAGCTGACCATTAGTAGAAGCAGCAACCTCAATGGCTGCAGCCTTTTGAGCCGGCAAACCAATCTTTTTCATCAATGGAATCGTAAAAGTGCCGGTGGTGACAGTATTAGCAATGGATGAACCGGAAACCATTCCTGTAAGGCCCGATGCGACAATTGCTGCTTTTGCTGGCCCACCACGCATCCACCCTAGACCCGCGAATGCAACATCTATGAAGTACTTTCCCGCGCCAGCTCGTTCTAATAATGCTCCAAATAAAACAAACAAAAATACAAAATCAGTAGACACCCCGATCGGGACGCCGAAAATACCTGTAGTGGATAAGTATTGATCATTGATCACATACTCTAAAGGTATTCCTCGGTGTCGCAAAAATTCAGGCATATAGGGGCCTAGGAAGCTATAGCTAAGAAAAATAATAGCTAGGATAGGTAGGGCGAGCCCCAGAGCTCGGCGTGCAGCTTCTAGTAAAAGAATCACCATTATCACGCCGATCCAGACGTCAGCACTGCTCGGAAGTCCTTGGCGCATGACCACGCCTTCGTAATCCCACCAGAGATAAAGAGCCGCAACGGCAGCACAAATTCCCAATAATAAATCAATTATCGGAATGTAATCTTTATTAGAGCGGCGAAGCTTTCCAGTTTTTTTTCGACGGAATATTAATGTATACCATTTGGGCGGGCGGCTCTCATTAATAGCTGGATATGCAAGAAATACTAGCAGTATTGCAAAAGCCAAGTGCCAAGTTCGCGCAATTGTGGCATTAATCGGTTGGTAGGCAATATAAAGTTGGAACGCTGACCAAGCCAGACACATCAGAATTATAATTGCCCGATGATAAGATGCTTGTGGTGAGCGCATAACGCCCTCTTTTTGAGAGGGGTTTGCTGTTCTTAGGCTTGCTGTGTCATCGCTTCCAAATTTATAATCCGACATGTTTCGTTACACTTAGTTTTTATCGGCGATTAAACAATTAGGAAAACAAAGAGCTGGCTGGGCCAGCCCTTTGTTAAAAGTGAGCGACTTGCAGTTCTATTTCCAGCCCTGCTCCTTATAATATTTGTCCGCTCCTTTGTGAAATGGAGCAGTTAAGCCCTTTAACATAGATTTTGGAGTAAGAATACGAAACGCCGCGTGTGTTCCTTTAAGTTCATCAAGATTTTCAAATACTGTTTTCACGGTATCATAAACCATTTGTTCAGAAGCTTTCGCACTTGTCACTACAGTCGCTGTTACAGCATAAGTTTCAACTTCTTCGTCTACGCCTTTGTATGTTCCAGCAGGTATTGTCGTCATGACGTAGTATGGTCTCTCGTCAACAAATCCATAAATTGCTGCGTCATTTATGGGGATAATTTTTATTTTAGTAGAATTTGCCGGCTCTTGAATTGCTGCGGACGGATTACCAACTGTGTAGAAAAATGCGTCAATTTTTTTATCAATAAGTGCTCGGCTAGCTTCTTGTTGTTGAAGTCCCTGAGCATCAATATCCTTTTCCTTATCAATGCCATATATTCTAAGAACATCCTCTGCATTTCCTCTCTGTCCGGAACCAGGGTTGCCAATATTTACAGTTTTACCCTTCAGGTCATTGACACTGTTTATGCCAGTATCTGCGCGAGTAACCAGAAGTACGGTTTCAGGGTGCATACTAAACACGCTTCTTAAGTCATCCATTGGCTTGCCCTGCCAATCGCCTTGACCTCGAAAGGCTTCGAAATTTCGATCAGATTGAGCTACTCCAAAGTCAAGCAATGTGCGTTTTACGGCGCGAATATTGAAAACAGAGCCGAGTGCCGGCCTGCCAACACAATTATAATTATCGCCATTATGCTTGTTGAGCAAATTACAAACATTGAGAGCTACTTGATAATAAACACCGGTTACAGAACCGCCGCCTATCAATATGTCCTGTCCTGCTTTTGCAGGAACCGTTATGAATGTTCCCATTGCAAGAATTGCTCCAAACAGAGCTAAAATTGCTCTTCTGCCTAACATGGGCTTATCTCCTCCTATTTGTGCTTGATGTTCAAATAAATAAATTTAAAACATTAGAAAAACTGGTAATTTCTAGTTGCTATGACTGCTTTCCATAGACCGTAGCTGTGACGAAGGTTTAATGCAACCAGACCTTCAAATTAAAATACTAAATCTTTAGCCACCAAAGTGTGCTTCAGGTTGTTCAGTGAAGCTATATTGGAATAGTCAGAGCTACTTTATATGGTTGTTATTTTATTAGCTTGCTAAGTAATTTAAACTCTGGCGTTCCTGCAATTTTTACCCATTCGAAAATTACCATTTCATTTGTGACGCAATGTGCCCCGCAAGATGCCATTCTACTTAGTCCAGCTTGCTTATTTTCGGGGGATCTAGAGCCCACGGCATCAATTACCACATAAACATTAAATTTTTCATTTATGCAATCTATTACTGTTTGCATTACGCATATATGCGTTTCAGTTCCACATACTATGACTTGATCTCGACCTATCGAGCGTAGCTTTTGAAGCTCGTTCTTAAACAAATCCTCCCCCATAGCACTAAAAGTTAGCTTGCTAACTAAAATATCATCAGAGTTGGTTTCTGCGCTAATTAGATCTAGTGTACTCCCCAAGCCTTTAGGATATTGTTCTGTAATAATCATTGGAATGTCTAACCGATTGGCACTTTTTTGCAAAATAAGTATTTGTTCGATTAGTTCGTTATTCAGATGTACTGCAGGCATTAACTTAGTCTGTACATCAATAATTACGAGAATAGATCGGTTAGCTTCTATTAACATCAACGCGTTCCCCATATATAATTTTAACAAAAGTCCTCGGGTGACCCCGATGCGTCATTAGCAATTCTCGTGTTATAGAAAATGTCTGTGATAATTAGGGTCGTCAATAATATAGTTTCTTATTGCCTAACTTCTTGCAAGTTTTCCTTATCGGCCACTGAAAGATATTAGATATGAAAAAATTAGCTAGTAATGAATACCCTATTTTGGATCAATTAAGGGAAAGATGGAGTCCTCGAGCCTTCTCCCATCGTCCAATATCTATAGAATCAATCAAGTCCATATTGGAATCTGCAAGATGGGCAGCATCTTGCTTTAATGAACAGCCTTGGCGTTTTATAATAGCTTCAGAAACTCAACCTTTAAGCTTTGAGATTGCGCTAAGTTGTTTAAATGAATGGAACCGAAGTTGGGCTTCGTCTGCACCGTTGATTCTTTTTGCGTTTTCAAAGGAATATTTCGAGGATGGAAAAAAGAATTTCCACGCTGCATATGATACTGGTCAAGCTGTAGCAAATATGACAATTCAAGCGACGACCCTTGGTCTTTCAATGCATCAGATGGCGGGTATATTATCTGAAAAAATATGTGCCTCTTATAATGTACCGCTCGGATTTACTCCAGTTTGTGCAGCGGCGATTGGTTATCAGGGGAATACTGAGAATCTTACTGACGATTTAAGAGAAAAAGAATTGGCACCTAGAACTCGAAAGCCTCTTTCCGAACTGGTGTATGCTGAAAAATGGAATGAAACAGCATTTTAGAAGTAACAAAAATTATTACTCCTGTTGTTTAATTATGTTTTAAGAACCAAGTATAAAAATATAGTTTAGTATGCACATATTTGCTGGCCTATATTGGTATGCAGAGTTATTACACAATATATTAATGAGAAGGCCCTTTAAAGTATGACTATCAGTATTGCGATTGTGGGATCTGGTCCAGCGGCATTCTATACTGCTGATGCCTTGATTAAGGCTGATTGCCAGTGTGAAGTGGATATCGTAGAGAGATTACCTACGCCTTATGGTTTAATCCGCTATGGTGTGGCTCCAGATCACGAAAAAACAAAAAATGTATGGCGAGCCTTTGCTAAGACGGCACAGAATGAACATGTCAGGTTTTATGGAAATGTCGAGATAGGAAGGGATATCCTTTTAGATGAACTGCGGAATATGTATGATGCGGTTGTATTAGCAGTAGGTGCAGGAAGTGATCGATCTACAGGGATTTCAGGTGAGGAGAAGAAAGGGGTGTTCGGCTCTGCGACATTCGTAAATTGGTATAATGGTCATCCAGACTTCCGCAATTTAAATCCTGATTTAAATGTAGAAAGTGCGGTCGTTCTTGGTAATGGTAATGTTGCGATAGATGTTGCGCGTGTATTGGTTAAGACTCCAAATGAAATGGCTATGACTGATCTTCCAGAATATGCCTCTAAGTCTATTCATAATTCTACCCTAAGGGACGTATTTATGGTCGGGCGTCGTGGGCCTAATGAAGCAAAGTATACCAACGTTGAATTAAGAGAAATGGGTCAACTTGAAAACTGTGTGCCTCAAATTGAAGCCCTGCAAATACCAAACGCAGTGGAGGGGGATATGTCGGATAGGGACCGCCGATTAAGAGAAAAGAATCTGGCCACTATAAAAGAATTCGTGGATCGCAAACCAAATGAGAAGGATAAACGTGTCCATTTCTTATATTACTCTCAGCCTATTGAAATATTTGGAGAAAAGCGTGTTGAGGGCGTGCGTTTTGAAAAAACGCGTGTTCAAAATGGTCGGGCAGAAGGAATTGGGGAATATTTTGACATTAAGTGCGGTATAGTTATTGCGGCTACTGGTTATACGTCAAAACCCGTGAAAGATGCACCATTTGATCATAAAGCTGGTATAGTTACAAATGTGGATGGCTTGGTTGATGATGGGCTCTATGCGGTAGGATGGATTAAGCGCGGGCCAACAGGAGTAATAGGCAGTAATAAACCAGACGGTAAGCTTGCAGCTGAACAGATATTAGCGCGACATGCTATAAATAATGAATCAGGTATTAAAAAGGGTGGTAGAGAAGCGCTAAACGCACTGTTGGTACAACGAGAAATTCGATCTATCAGTTTTAAAGAATGGCAGCTAATAGAAGCAGTAGAAATTACAAATGCCAACGAAGGTGCACCAAGAAAAAAATTTGTTACAATTTCGGATATGCTAGGAATTCTAAAGTAAATTTGTGACTAGATTACATTTTAAAAGGTTTGTAAATTGACCAATTTGGTAATTTTTTTCAGTTTTTAATCTAGAAGAAAACTTTTTTTGTTTTGATTGTGGACGAAACCGAAGATTAGGAATATGAACTGTTAGCTAGTTGAGATCATTGGAGGACTAGCTTTTAGTTTTTGAAGTACCCATTGTTAAATATTTGGAGAATTGTGTGAGTACGGATAGAAATGCAGCGCTAAAGATGGTTGATCAGCCCCGTGAGGAGGTTGATTCGGTTGTAGTACGTTTCGCCGGGGATTCAGGTGACGGAATTCAATTAACTGGGGGGCGATTTGCTGAAACTACGGCGCTCTCAGGGCAAGATCTTGAAACTTTTCCAGATTTTCCAGCAGAAATTAGAGCTCCTATAGGAACCACATATGGCGTCTCGGCGTTTCAAATTAATTTTGGTTCAGATACCATTATGACATCTGGTGATGCGCCAGACGTCCTTGTTGCACTCAATCCCGCTGCTCTGATAGTAAACATAGATGAACTAAAACCTGGCGGACTTGTCATTTTGGATGCGGGTTCTTTTACAGAGAAAAATATTCAAAAGGCTGGTTATCAGAAGAACCCTTTAGAAGACGGAAGTTTGGAGAAGTTTAGAGTATTCCCGATCGATATTTCTCGTCTCACATTAGAAGCAGTAAGTGTAGCTAGTGTTAATAAGCGCGATGGTCTACGTTGCAAAAATATGTGGACCTTGGGTCTCATTAGTTGGATGTATGACCGACAATTAGAGCCATCCACTGACTGGTTAGAAAACAAGTTTGGTAAAAAATTGCCTGAGGTTGCGCAAGCTAATATTGCTGCTCTTAAGGCTGGTCACGCTTTTGGTGAAACCGCGGAAATGCCTGACGGTGTTCGAGGCATTACTATTAAACCCGCAGATTTCATCCCTGGTGTATATCGAACGGTAACAGGAACAGAAGCAACTGCATGGGGCTTGGTAGCTGGAGCTCAGTTAGCTGGGCTAAAAATGACAATGTGCTCATATCCGATTACTCCAGCTTCCGGACTTTTGCATATATTGTCGCGTTTAAAAGCGTATGACGTTACAACCTTTCAGGCCGAAGATGAGATAGCAGCTGTATGTGCTGCAATAGGAGCGTCGTATGCTGGTGCTCTTGGAGTAACTTCGAGTTCTGGTCCGGGTATTGCATTGAAAACTGAAGCTGCAGGTCTTGCTATTGCAACTGAATTACCACTAATTTTAGTTAATACACAGCGTGCTGGACCATCGACAGGAATGCCTACAAAAACTGAGCAGTCAGACCTATATCTGTCTGTATACGGTCGGAATGCAGATGCGCCCCTCGTTGTACTTGCGGCATACTCATCGGCTGACTCCTTTGAGGTAGCTATTGAGGCAGTAAGGTTAGCTACTAAATATATGACTCCTGTTGTTCTATTAAGTGACACCTATATTGCTAATGCTGCAGAACCTTGGTTGGTTCCGAATGCTGATGATTTGGAACCATTTAAAGTGAGCTTTCGTACAGATGCTAGTAATTTTCAGCCATTTATGAGAGATGAAGGTACTTTCGCTAGACCTTGGGTAAAGCCGGGCACCCCGGGTCTCGAACATCGTATCGGAGGTTTAGAAAGAGCCTCCGAGAGTGGTAATGTTTCGTATGACCCGGAAAACCATCAGAGAATGACTAACTCTCGGTTTAAAAAGATTGATGGAATATCAGAGGATATTCCTTTGCAAGAAATTGATTCTGGTGCAGAAACTGGTCAATTAGTTGTAGTGGGCTGGGGCTCCACTTACGGGCCAATTAGTAGAGCTGTGGAAATATTGCGTGCAGAAGGTAAGGCAATAAGTCACGTACATTTACGGTATATCAATCCCATGCCAAAAAATTTAGGGCAGCTTTTAGGTCGATTTGAAAAAGTATTAGTCCCTGAACTGAATATGGGTCAATTATCCACATTATTAAGAGACAAGTTTTTGGTACCTGCAGAGGGTCTGAATAAAGTTACTGGAAAGCCATTTCAAATTTCAGAAATTGAAAATGGTATCCGCGATAGTTTGGAGAAGTAAAATGAATGATATAGGAACTCAAACCGAACTTACTGCCAATGATTTCACTTCTGACCAAGAGGTGCGCTGGTGTCCAGGTTGCGGGGATTATGCAATTGTTAAATCGGTTCGCAAGGCCTTGGCTGAAATTGGAACTCCCACAGAAAATGTTGTTTTTGTATCTGGCATCGGGTGTGCTGCACGGTTTCCATATTATATGGCTACTTATGGCTTTCATACTATTCACGGCAGGGCACCCGCTGTGGCGACAGGCGTTAAATTATCGAATCCAGACCTAGATGTTTGGGTGGTTGGCGGGGATGGCGATATGCTTTCTATCGGAGGCAATCACACCCTGCACGCCCTTCGACGAAATGTTGATATTAATCTACTCTTATTTAACAATGAAATTTATGGTCTGACCAAGGGTCAGTATTCTCCCACTTCACGTGAAGGTACTCTCTCACCGTCTACGCCAATGGGTTCAGTAGATTATCCCGTATCTGCGACATCATTTGCTCTTGGTGCAGGCGCGCGATTTGTGGCACGATCAATTGATACTGATCAAAAGCATATGCCGAAAGTTTTAACTCGCGCACATGAGCACAAGGGAGCGTCATTTGTAGAAATATTTCAAAACTGTATTGTGTATAATGACGGTGCGTTCAGTAGTTTTTCGGAAAAAAAATCAGCGACAGACACACAACTCCATTTGGAACATGGAAAGCCATTGATATTTGGCAAAGAAAACAATAAGGGGATACGAATAAATCATGATATTTTAGATTTGGAGGTTGTAACTATTGGAGAGAATGGCACTACAACTGATGATATTTTGGTGCATGATGAAACCAATCGCACTTTGGCTGGCTGGTTGGCACGTATGGAAGCACCAGCCTTTCCAGTTGCGATTGGTGTACTCTATTGTAATCCAGCTGAAAGCTACGAAGAAGCCGTGCAGCATCAGGTTATAGAGGCTAAGAAAAAATCGCCAGTCGCTGATTTGAACAATCTATTACAAAGTGGGCATACATGGAACGTTGAATGATTGTAAGTTTTGTTACTTTAATTTTGGATGGCTCTATTTTTCAAATTCAGTGTACGTAGCTATTAATATAAACAAACACTAGTTGTACGTTAATACTAATTTATGTTTTCGTAACGTTCGAAAGTTGATTGGCAATCAAAGTTGCGTAGAGACCTTTTGTCGCAAGCAAATTTTTGTGATTTCCACGTTCAATAATTTGTCCCTTATTCATGACTATAATTTGATTAGCGTCACGTATAGTCGAGAGTCGGTGCGCTATAACTACAGTAGTACGAGTTTTCATCAATTCATCGAGAGCCTGTCTAACTAGCCGTTCGTTTAGTGCATCCAGATGAGAAGTCGCTTCATCCAAAATTAAAATTGGTGAATCTTTCAAAAATGCGCGAGCGATTGCAATTCTCTGGCGTTGCCCCCCCGAAAGTCGAGTGCCACGTTCACCAACCCTGGTCTCCAATCCTTCAGGCAAACTAGCTATAAACTCGGTGAGTGCAGATCGTTCTATGGCTAAGCTTATGTCATTGCTGTTTGCATCGGGGCGAGCAATTAAAATATTAGCTCGAATTGTATCGTTAAAAAGGTAAGTATCCTGAGCGACTAGGGCTATACGGCTTCGCAAGTCATTTAGGAGCCATTTTTTATGCTCAATTCCGTCTAAACTTATCTTGCCCTGTTCTGGATCCCAGAATCTCATTAGTAGTTGCGCTAGTGTTGATTTTCCCGCTCCTGATGGGCCTACTAGAGCTACTGTAGTCCCTGCGACAATTGATAAGTTTACTTTATCAATAGCTGGCCGGGGTGTTCCAGGATAAGTAAAGCTCACTTCTTCAAGTTGTATAACCGGTCCGGTATAGTTTTCTTCCTTATTGTAACCCAGACCATCCTGAATGGTTATTGGCTCACTATGTACGGCATGCAATCGCCGAGTGCCCCCAAGTGTTTCCGCTAGTTGGCGACCAATGTTGGCTATCTCAGATATTGGTAAAAATGCAGCCATAGCAAGCAATGCTAAAAGAGGAAGCATACCTCTTTCAAGTTCACCAGAAGATACCAACCATGCGCCGGTAATCACCACGGCAAGACCACCTAACCCAGTTGCTGTTTCTACTAGGGTATTTTGTAGTGTGAGGTCTCGGAAGTATGGTAGCCGAAATGCGTGATGACGATGTATTAAATCTATAAGCTCTTGACCTCGGCGTTGCTCCTGGCGAAATGCTATAATTTCTGTTATACCCTGAAGAGTATCAGTTGAATGAGCATTGAGTTCCCCTTGAGCTTCTCGAGCACGAGACGCAAGATTATCAATTCTTTTACGCATAAAAAATGGTGATATTGCTACCATCAATAGGAATGGCGCCAGTGCTGCTGCCATTGGTGACCCATAAATGCATACAGCAGCTAGAACAGCTCCTGGTATTAGTATTGAGACAAAAGCTGGCGCTACTGTATGTGCAAAGAAATATTCAACATTTTCTATATCCTGAGTTGCCATTGATACTAAATCACCGCTTCGACGGCGCAAAAGATAGGCGGGAGCCAGAGAATTAAGTTTATCAAATAATGCAACACGCATTTTGGTAAGAAGGCGAAATGCCATATCATGAGCAGCCCATGATTCAAGCCAGTGTAAAATTCCAGCAAAGGGTGCAAGAACGTATAGAATGATCAAGAGTAATTCGAATGTTTCACCTTGTCGAATTGCCAATACGACCAGTGCGCTTATTATACCAACGCCAATAAGTGCTAGAACTCTTAAAACCCCCAGACAAAAAGTTAGCGCTACCAAATGCCGAAAAGGCCATACATGCTTTAAAAGTATACGAGTAGCGTGTATCCACCCAATATCTTTGGCGCGCAAAATTTCATCAGTTGGGAGTAAGCTTTTGAAATGGTCGTCTTCTCTGACGTCTAAGTCTTTTACAATATGAGCTGGTAAAAATTCTTTTTTCACCTGTTTCTCTGATTGTGCTGCCATTAGTTCATAGTAAGTCTTTTGTTGTTCCATCAAATCGACATGGGTTCCAGATTCTACGACATATCCATTATTTAAGACAAATATATGGTCGGTATTAATAACGCTTGAGAGGCGATGAGCTAAAATTATAACAGTACGCCCTTTCATCAATCTATCTAATGCTTCCTGTATTATTGATTCGTTCTCAGCGTCAACGGCTGATAGTGCTTCGTCTAATATCAGAAAGGGAGCATCTGTTAATAAGGCTCGGGCAATGGCTATACGTTGGCGCTGACCTCCTGATAGACGTATCCCTCGTTCACCAATTACTGTCTGATAACCTTGTGGCAATGATGATATAAATTCGTGGGCATTTGCGGCCATAGCGGCTGCTTTCAACTCTTCTTGCGAAGCACCGGGCTTTCCGAATCTAATATTCTCTTCAGCTGTACCATGAAAAAGATATGTATCTTGATGTACTACCGCAAAATGGGTTCGAATCTGTTCGAAAGTAAGGTGGTTTAAATTATGTCCCCCGAGTAATATATCACCAGATTCAGGGTCGTATAATCGAAGTAACAGTTTTACTAAGGAAGATTTTCCACACCCACTTGGCCCTACAATTCCAATTCTCTGACCTGGTGCAATTTTAAAGTTTATATTTTTATGGATAAAATTCTGACTTTCTGGATAGCGAAACTTTACTTCTTTAAATTCCAACGAAGATTCCAGATAAGGAACTGTACTTTGCTTGTCCGTTCTTGCCGTTTTCAAGTTTGAGCTCTCTAAAACCAATGGGTTAGAATTTAAAAGTTTAAAAATTCCTTCAGCAGCCGATTGCCCCAACATGCCCTGATGAAGTAGTATACGTAGATCCCGCATAGGTCGGAATATCTCTACTCCCATCATTAAAATTATTAAAAGAATACCGATGTCTATTTGATTGGTAGCAACGCGCCAGGCACCGATGCCAAGTGCTAAGGATGCTCCGAGGGCTATACTGCCGTCGGTTATTCCTCGGCCTAAAGAATTAGTTGCTAAGACCCACATCGTTTTCCGATACAAATCATAGGCTTTTATAGCTAAGTCTTTTGCCCGCTGGTGACTTTGACCAAAGGCGATGAAAGTTGGCAAGCCCTGTATTGAATCTAAAAACTCTGAGCCATACGAAGCGTATGCCGACTGTCGTGCCTTTGCTGCCTTGCGGTCCCATCTATGAAAAGCGGTTGGTGCGATTAGAGAAAATAGAGCGAAGCCCAGTAATGTGAAAGCTAGAGGTAAATCTAGAAATGCTACAAAGATAAAAATACCAATTGGTGTTAATAACGCCACGCATAATTGTGGTATATATTGCCCAAAATATGTTTCCAATTGTTCAACGCCGTCTATTAGTATTAAGAGTGTTGCGCCAGTTCGGTCGTGGCTAAAATATGAGGGGCCAAGCTCCATCAGTCTGTCATATATTCTCCTTCTCAGTGTAACCTGTACTTTCGCTGCTGTTTGGTGAGCGCTATTTCCACGCCAGTATTCTAATACTCCTCTTAAACACATCATCGCGCAGGTAAGTACAAAAGGTAGAATCATCTCTGAGAGAGAAGTGCCAGAAAATATTTTGGCTAAAAGCCAGCCCAATAACGCTAGTCGTGCAATACCAACTATAGTTGATACTAAACCAAGTGCTGCATTAAATGCGATTCTAAGTCGTACACCTTCAGTGAAGACCCAGAGCCTTTTATCCAGATACATTTCCGTATATTACTCAGTAGTTTTTTGATCAGGTACTTTAAGGTTAGTAGCTATAACTTCCTATTCTGGAAAATATGTACATATATTTTTTTATTCAAGAATCAACTGATTGGAATATGAGGAGCTGCTGTAGTTGGAAGAATGCCTATGGCTCTTGGATCAGCGGCCTCTCTTGTTTCGATGTGAGTTTCCTCGAAACCGTGATGCTTGTAAAAATTTATGGCTGTTGGATGGTCTAAATTACATGTATCAAGAGTTATCTTCATTACATTTTTATGCCAAGCCTGATTAAGGAGAGTTTGCATCATAAAACTTCCTAGATGCTGTCCAATAAATTTAGGTATTAAACCAAAGTAACGTATGGCAGGTATCTTGTTATTAGTCGTGTCAAGTTCTGTAAATCCTGCAATTTCTTGGTTTACCTGAAGTAAATTAATTTCCGTACATTCATTTGAAATGATTTTGCCAAGGACACAATCTGTCAGAGCAAGGCGCTCCCACCAAAGCCAGTGCTCGCCAACTTTACGATACAGCTTACGATAATCTTCAACCTGAATATCTTGTGTTCTTACAAACTTTATTTTTGTAGACCCATGGGGTGCGTTAGCTTCCTTGACCGGTGGAGTTTTTCGTTCCATATAAGTTACTTGCCAATTTAACATTTATCTATTTTTTCCCTTTGATCTAACAGTAAATAATGACTGGCCGAAAAAATACATATAGAGATTAACGGTCGAAGAATTCCTGTTACATACCTAGTGAAAGTCCTTCATCTAATACCAATAAAGACCCATGCATGGCTCGACTATCATCGCTTGCCATAAAAAGGGCTGCGCGAGCCATGTCCATAGAATCCGAATAAGTTCGTCCACTAGGAGTCCTGTTGGTCATTATATTTAGAAGGGGTTCGAATTTTTTTTCAGTCCGAATGTTTTCATTCATCGGCGTAGCGGTGTTTCCTGGTAAAATTGCATTTACTGAAATTCCGTAAGGCGCCAGCTCTTGGCTGAGAGCTCGAGTAATCAAATTTACTCCTGCTTTTGATGCGCAATAAATAGAAAAACCACCGAGTGCCATAACACCTGCAACAGAGGAGATATTAATGATATTACCATTACCCTGCTTTTTCATAATTGGTGCAACCTCATTGCAGCAGAAGAATAAAGACTTCAAATTAATGTCCATTATCTTGTCATACTGTGATTCTGTAGTATCGCCAATATCAGTTTGATAGAATAGCCCCGCAGAATTAATCAAAATATCTATACGACTGTGGTCATTTGTTACTATATCAACTAATTTATGTATCTTGCTGATGTCGCTGAGGTCACATAGATAAGGTGTCGCTAGACCTCCAGTTTTGGTAATATTTTCAGCAACAGAATTCGCTTTGGTAATATCGGAATGCCCCACAAGAGCAACCGATGCACCCTCGCTAGCAAAGAGTTCGGCACAAGCCTTGCCAATTCCCGAGGTTCCGCCGGTAATTAACGCAACTTTTCCGTTTAGTTTTGGATCCCTTGCCATCTGCATTTTCATGTTTATTTGTAACAACTGTGTTGAAGGGCATCAATTACCTTGTGGCAAAATGTTAATAAATTGTTATCAGGAAAAATACCAAAGTTTTTCGCTCGGTTATTAACGTGAGAGAGTATACCGTTTTCCCAGACAGATTTTGCTTGGCCTATACAAGCACTTGTGTGACTAACGGTCGCTGCAATGATATTTTGATCATCGAGTAATGATAAGCGTGCTATTCCGCTTCTATCTGCACTCAATCCAGCGTCGTTAAAAATCATTGCGGTTGGTGGCTCTTCCATTAACTTATTTTCAGAATTTTTAAATAGGCCACCATGGGAGCCGGTAATTATTATCTCTCCTCTATCGTCATTACGAAGCAAGGAGAGCGAGTCAATTCCCCAGACATTGGGTTCACCACATTTCCTAGCTTTTCTGAGCAAAAATCGCGATTCACCAAACTCAGGGATTGCAGACGACCATTGATCAGCTAATTTCATTCGTGTTGCACAGTCTTCGCAACTCTGATCTTGATAGCAACCTAAGGAGCCTGCTATTTTGTTGACATGACTAATTATACCTCGATTTAGTTGATCTTTGCCATCAGCGATACGAGCGCTCCTATGTTGTAGGGCAGCAGCCGGCATTCCGAGTTTTTCGAGATAAGAAAGCGAACCTATACCCGCGGAATTTTTCCCCACGCCAGCGTTATGAAGGATAACAGCCTTCACTCCAGCTTTAGCAGCAAGGTAGCCGGCATAAAGGCCACCGTGCGAACCGCCAATTAAAACTTTTCCTCGATGACTAGAATTCAAACTGGTAACGGTATCGACCCATAGGACATCAACCATACCGCAACTAGAATACCATTTTCTATTTTTTTCAAGTATTATGTTTTTCGAATTGTTTAACTCTAACTTATAAGTAGTAAGAGTTAGGCGTGTTTTATCCCACGGAGTTCAAATAGCAGCCCTAACCACCCATACCCACGAATTCCTTTACAAGTTCTGGATCCGAAAGTTGGTCTGGAGACACTTCATTAACCAGTTGGCCACGCTGGATTATATGCACTTTGTGAGATAAAGAAGCTATAAAATCAAGGTTTTGTTCAACCAAAATAATTGTAAGTTTACGACTTCTGCCAAGCGCTTTTAGGATATCAATTATTTCGTCTACAATTGAAGGTTGAATTCCTTCGGTAGGCTCATCAAGTAAAAGTATGTCAGGATTGCTACATAAGCAACGTGCCAGAGCTAATATTTGTTGTTCACCGCCAGAAAGCACGCGTCCCGAACGATCCAATAATGGTTTTAGCCGTGGAAATGTTTCTAATGTTTCTTCAAGAATTTTATTTTCATCCACCTTATGCATAGTAAAAGCTATACGTAGGTTATCAAGAACCGTGAGGTTTGGGAAAATATCACGTCCTTGTGGTACGTATCCCATGCCGTTCAGGTTGCGTTTAAAAGAGGGCATACGGGTAATATTTTTTCCCTTTAACTCTATAACTCCCTCAGTAGGTTTTAAAAGTCCTATAAGTGTTTTTAGAAGCGTAGTCTTCCCCATTCCATTGTGGCCTAGGATTCCGATGAATTCTCCTTCATTAACTTGAAGATCAATTCCGTGTAATATTGGTATGCGCCCATAGGCTGTTTTTAATCCATCAACTGAAAGCATAATCAAGTAACCTCACGCTTTCCAAGATAGACATCTCTGACTTCTTGGTTTTTAAGGACATTTTCCATTGTGTCCTCAACTAATATAGAGCCTTGGTTAAAAACAGTTACTTTATTAGCGATTGCTTTAATAAATTGCATATCGTGTTCAACTACAATTAGTGATGCAGTACGATTAATCTCTCGAATCATTTCTGTAGTACGGTGTACTTCCTCATGGGTCATTCCAGCTGTTGGTTCATCTAGCAGAATTAACTCTGGATTTCCCGTTAAAACTATCCCAAGTTCTACACCTTGTCGTTCGCCATGAGCCAATTGCCCTACTAACTTTTTCGAAAGATGAGTTAAACCAATTCTTTCTAGAACCTCATCAACGATGCGACATGCTTCTCTATCCTTGTGCTGTTTTCTTGCAGAGAGCCAGATATTTTCATATACGTCCAGGCCATCAAAGACGCTTGGTACTTGTGTTTTAATGCCAATACCCCGCTGTGCAATTTGGTGTGTATGCAGTCGCGTTATATTGTTACCCTGATAAACAACTTGTCCTGAAGTAGGTTTATATTGGTGTGTAAGACATCGAAAAAAGGTAGTTTTTCCGGCACCATTAGGGCCGATGAGACATCTCAACTCCCCGTTTTGCATGCTAAAATCAACGTTGTCGACTGCAACTACGCCCCCAAAACGCATTGTAAGGCCACGAGTCTCTAATATGGGAGAGGAGGAGGTCTCAACCATTTGTTGTTTCTCTTTGTGGTTGCGGGGACTGTTTAGTGGTCGGCGACTCTTCTTCGGGGCGAACCGCAGGTAGATATCTTAGTATTAGTAAACGAGCGGTTGGTT
>Ga0310344_10000368_pt1 | contig 35863 bp, 33 predicted proteins | sample HC15DNA20200_MG_FD_203801 | JGI IMG/M metagenome (GOLD analysis project Ga0310344, IMG submission 203801) | Marine microbial communities from station ALOHA, North Pacific Subtropical Gyre - HC15-DNA-20-200_MG | ecosystem: Environmental > Aquatic > Marine > Oceanic | place: Pacific Ocean: North...
TAGAATAATGAAACAATTAGAACATTTATACTAACAAATAACAGCGGAGCCCTTCGAGCGACCTCTATTCTTAACTGCGGGCAAGGCCCACGGAATGATCGCTCCGACCTCTTCGCATAGATAACAGCTTGTTCGTAGGAGCTAAAAAATGATAAGCAGCGCATTTCCTTTTACAACCGTCATAATCTCATCAATAATCCTTGTAGGCTGCGATACAGCTCCGGATGATATGGGTAGTACTCCGACTATCGGGGATACGACTGGTCCGGTACTAAGCAACGTTAGCCTCGTTCAAAACCCTAATCCGACGGTACCTCAAGCGGCGGTGCTAAGTTTAACTACGGACGAGCCTGCCCGGCTAACAATCAATTTTAACGATGGCGAACGAAGCTGGAGTGTCACACCGAGCGAGGCATTGATCACAGATCATAACGTCCCGGTAATTGGTATGCGCGCTGGACTACTCCATACGATCACCGCGTCATTGCAGGATAGCGATGGCAACGAAACTCTCTCGGAAGGCATGACATTTGAGACGCCACCGCTACCAGAAACATTCCCTTCACCGGTCGTATCGGTGCACAACCCGGATGCCATGCAACCTGGTGTCACAGTATTCAATATCAATGGCCGCTGGGGACCGACAGGCGCATCCGAACCGGCCAACTTCTCACCCGCTATTATCGTCGATGATGCCGGCGAGATTATCTGGTATTACTTGCCAGATATTCACCGAGTACATGATATTCGTCGACTCGAAAATGGCAACTTCGCTTACGAAGTCTGGCCCGGCACCGACGGCATGCTCGAGATTGATATGCTAGGTAACGTTTTAAATCATTGGCAGTTCAGCGGCACGGTGAAGGAGGTCCACGAAGGAAGCATTCCCGTCGCAACCGATACCTTCCACCACGACTATGTCGAATTGCCAAACGGTAATTTCCTGCTAATGAGTTCTGAGAATCGCGTCATTGATGACTGGCCTGCTAACTATGAGCTGGACGGACAAACCGAGCAAGCAAACGTCATTGGTGACGTTATTATCGAGATGACACGAGCAGGTGATGTAATACGCGAATGGAAGCTACACGATATCCTCGATCCATATCGCCTGGGCTATAACTCACGGCGGGAGGATTACTGGGCCAATCATTACGACGGCGTCATCGATGGTATCGTATTCGACTGGACCCACGGTAACGCAATAATCTACGAAGAGGAAGATAACTCCTTCGTAATGTCAGTTCCCTATCAGGACGCGGTCATTAAGGTCAGCATGGAAACCGGTGAACTAGTCTGGATCCTCGGTAATCACGACAACTGGAATGAACCGTGGAGCGACAAGTTATTAATGCCAGTAGGCGATGTCGGCTGGTCGTATAAGCACCACGCGATCTCGCATACTGAAAACGGTACTTACCTTCTGTTTGACAACGGCGTAGCTCGCTCGAGCCCACCGGATGCCAGAATGTCACTCGAAGATAGCTATAGTCGCGCTGTCGAATACGCTGTTAACGAAGAGACCATGGAAGTCGAGCAAGTCTGGGTTTACGGACCAGACGACGAGCATTTTTACGGTCGTTACCTTGGTGATATTGATTGGCATCCGGATTCAGATACGATACTGATCAACATTGGCGGCCGCGAAACTAATGCCGATGGGGTGAACGCTCCGCCAGGAATGGGAACACAACGCTGGGCTAGCCTGATAGAAGTCACGCACGAGCAACCGGCGCAGAAAGTCTGGCAGATGGACCTTAAGCAAGACGACTCAAACTGGGCTATCTATCGTGCGGACCGGATTCCGAGCGTCTACGAATAGCCACAATCTTTTCTCGGTAGCTTTTAAAACGGCCTGCGCTCTGCGTGGGCCGTTTTTTACTTCGCCCACCCCGTACAATCAGAGAATAAAGATACGGGGAGATGGAAAAATATGATCAAAGCTTAGGGCAAAATGATTAATAACACATCCGTAGGTACGCTGCCTATCCAAAGTAGCCTCACTAACCGTACCTCGCTAATATATGACCACGCAATAACCAAAGGCTGACATGCATATTCCACCAATACTAATCCTGGTGTTATTCGTCATCCTCAGCTCGACTTTATCAGCACAAACCCAGGACAAATTAATCGCGCGCGGCGCTTATCTAACTGAGGGCATTCTCGGCTGCGGAAATTGTCACACACCGAAATCAGACAATGCTGAAGCTATATCCGACATGAAGTTCGCTGGTGCTTTCGTTATTACGGAACCCGGACTTAAGGCCTATGCATCGAATATCACGATGGATATAGAAACCGGCATTGGCAGCTGGAGTGATGAAGAGATCATCCGCAGTATTCGCGATGGCATCCGACCCGATGGCACACTCATCGGCCCACCTATGCCCAGTCCGTTCTTTCGAGAGATGTCGGATAACGATGTGCGCGCTGTTGTCGCCTATATGCGCACCATTGAACCTATCTCTAACGTAGTCCCTGCTTCAGAATACACAATCCCGCTACCTCCGACCTATGGCCCACCCGTCGGTAAAGTTGCCGATGTCCCCCGCGACGATTTGCTCGCCTACGGTACCTATCTCACTGTCGCGCTTGGCCACTGCACCGAGTGCCACACTCCCATGGTCGAAGGCATGCATGACTTTACCCGTACTAATGAGGGCGGACGTATATTCGAAAACATATTCGGATTAGGCTATACGCTAGTAGCGCGAAATATCACTCCGCACCCAGAACTCGGTATTGGCGATTGGACAAACGACGAAATCAAGCGGGCCATCACACAGGGGATAAGCCGTGATGGGCGACAACACCTCGCGGGAATGGCATATCCCTATTACGCAACTATAACTGATGAAGATCTCGACGCAATAATTGTCTATCTGCGTTCAGTAGATCCGAGCCCTACGGATTAGCTAGTGTCTGAGAAGTTGTGGACTTTTTAGGAGAACAACTAAATGGCCCGTTACCTTAAACAAGGAATATCAGGCAATGAAATAGCGGATCAGGATCGTCGGATCCGTCGAACAGTCGAGGATATCATCGAAGATATCGATGCTCGTGGCAATGAAGCACTACGTGAGTACTCGGAAAAGTTTGATGCTTGGTCACCAGAATCGTTTCTCCTAACAAAGAGTGAAATCGAGTCATGCTATGCGGAACTCTCTGCAGAGATAATCAGCGATATAAAATTCGCTCAAACACAGATTAGAAATTTTGCAATCGCACAGAAAGATGCTTTACACGACTTAGAAGTCGAAACCCTACCAGGCGTAGTACTCGGCCACAAAAATGTCCCCGTAAACAGCGTCGGCTGCTACGTGCCGGGCGGTAAATACCCGATGGTCGCCTCAGCACATATGAGTATTGTGACGGCGAGAGTCGCGGGAGTTAAACGCATTATTGCCTCCGCTCCACCGTACGAAGGTCATATCAGCTCGGCAATAGTGGTTGCAATGGATCTCGCGGGAGCAGATGAAATTTATTGTCTCGGCGGTGTCCAGGCCGTTGCTGCTATGGCACTCGGAACTGAGAATATTGAGGCGGTGGACATGATCGTCGGCCCTGGTAATGCCTATGTTGCAGAAGCGAAGCGACAACTCTTCGGCCGAGTTGGAATCGACCTGCTAGCCGGACCAACCGAGACGCTGATCATCGCGGACGAAAGTGTAGATGGCAAACTCTGCGCAGCTGATCTACTAGGCCAGGCCGAACACGGACCGACCTCACCCGCTATCTTGTTAACCGATTCAGAAGTATTGGCTCAGGACACTATGGCCGCTGTCGAGCAGCAATTAAAAACACTACCAACCGCAGAGATAGCTGGAAAAGCATGGTTAAACTATGGACAGGTTATCGTCTGCGACAGTGAAGACGAGATGGTGCGTGTCGCGGACGAAATAGCATCTGAACACGTTCAGGTCATGACCAGCAACCCAGAATATTTTCTCAACAATATGAAAAACTACGGCGCGCTGTTTTTGGGACCGGAAACTAATGTCTCTTACGGAGACAAGGTCATCGGCACAAATCACACGCTACCAACGCGTAAAGCTGCACGATATACGGGCGGCCTCTGGGTTGGAAAATTCATTAAGACCTGCACGTATCAAAGAATTACTGAGGAAGCATCGGTGACGGTTGGTAAATACTGCTCACGCCTCTGCGACCTCGAAGGGTTTATGGGTCATAAAGAGCAAGCCGATATTCGACTGCGCCGCTACGGTGGTCCAAACACAAGTTAAAAAACATTAATCGGGCACCTCTATTTCTAACCTTCCGGTCGTATATTGTTCGCACCGCTGAGCTCAATACAGTCGTATGGCCGATAAGGCACAGCCGAAATATCCGCTACGTCACGGCCACTGAACGGTCTTTCGAAATAGAGCGGATCATTGGCCGTATAGTCGCGCACCAGTGTCTGCGCCTCCTGGTCGTACCAGAACCGCTCAACGACATGATACTGGTCGCTATGCATGAGTTTGCTTATTGGACTGACAGCGCCTGCCGATATTCCTACCGTATCTACAACCAGCACATTTTCTTCCCAACGACCAATCGAATGTCCGGCGACAGTATGTACTAATTGATCTGGATGCTCTGTCAAATCTAAGTAGATCGTCCTTTTGAGATCCATATAACCGTAGGTCATCGTCACGTACTTTCCGGTCTGACTTATTTGGTTGACAAAACGCCCAAACGGCCAACCGTGAAGAATACCTACACTTTGACATTGAAGTGCAGGGTGGTCGAACTCGTATTCGAATATCTCAGCGGCAACACGGGCTGCTGCTGTTTGTGTAACACGTTCTCGAAATCCGCTGGAGCGCGGTTGAGTCGCCCAATAGCCACTGATGTTTGGTTGACCGTTGTCGAGTCGTAGCTGCCGGTCGTGTGCAGCGTCCTCGACCACGAGAACGGGACCGGCATCCTGACGCGGAACGACTGTACCATCCTCAAGTACAAAGGCATTAACGTAACAATGGTTTGCCTCTCGTCGTGCCGGTGAACCATTAATCCAGACTCTCTGACGGGGCCTAATAGATTCCGTCGTCCAGTTTTGCCGGCGTAACGTGACAGCAGCGGGAAGCTCACAGCGCCATGACTCAACTGAATCGTCATCTCGCACCATATCAAAATAAACATACGCATGAGGATTAACGAACCTAAACTCGGTTACGACGCCTTCGTATCGAACATTCTGGTCCATGAAGAAATGCGGATCGTCCGAATGATGGCCGATAGCAGGAGATGCTACCGATCCAATCACAAGCGCGAAGAAACTGATTGATCGCCAGCTCAAAACCATAGTTACCATAATAGCAATCTCAGTGTTACTGCGATACGAACATAGCGAACTACTAAATCTGACTCCTAACTTATTGTTAATAAAAAATATATCAATTAACTCTTGGGGCCGGTTAGAATCATTCAATAGTTAAGCTGAATCGCACCAAACCAGCAATCGAAAAACAAAACAGAGGAATAAACCATGAGAATTTTACTAAGTTCCACCTTCTGCTTCGTTGGGCTCGCTATCGGGTACGCGACGGTTGCACACGGACAAATGGAGGAGATTGCACATACCGTCACTTATATAGAAGTTGCGCCTTCTACGGCTAACCAAACAGCCGCATTACTCAAAGAATACGTTGAGACAAGCCGAGGAATAGAGGGAAATATGCACTTTCAGGCCTTCCAGCGTATCGGTCAACCTAACCATTTCAGCATTCTCGAGACCTGGCGAGACGCACAGACCCGTGACGCGCATGCCAACTCTACCCACGCAGAACGGTTTCGCACCAGCATAGATTCGATACTGTATAGCCCGATCGATGCTCGCGAACACGGCGACCTCACAACAGCTACGAGTGCAGAAGTTGGACCCAATGGAGTTTTCGCAGTAACACACGTAGACGTGACACCCAACAATACCGACCTAGCGGTTGAGCTCCTCGGTACACTGGCGGCCGAGAGTCGCCGGGACAACGGAAATGGGCGATTTGACGTATTAGTTCAGTCTAATCGACGGAATCATATGACCGTCGTGGAAGCTTGGGAAGACGCGGCAGCTCAGGAAGCACATTATGGCGCTAATCATACGAGGCTGTTCCGTGCGAGCCTCTTTCCCCTGAGCGGCGCCCTTTATGACGAGCGCCTCTATCACGCATTAGACTAATAAGCTGGTAGCGACTTTGTGCCTGGTGCCTAAAGTGTGCCGCAACGCTCGCGGTTATAAGACGCGAAACCAACGGCTGGCGATGGGCCTTGTTTGCCTGGAGCTATATGACGGTCCTCGGCTATTTCGGCGCCTTAGTTATTTTCCAACTTGGTAGCGCCTAAATTAGATAGGGCTTGGTTAACCCCTCCGAGACTGTCCACAATCTTTGTGCCATCGCATCGTTGCGCATTGTCGCACTAGGTGTAACCTGATTGCAGTCAGAGAAATAACAACCACTGACACCGATTAAATCCAGGCTTGTAGCAACGTAACAGGTCGTCGCTGCACCCTCCTCGACCGACTTCAAAAACAACGGTCCAACGAACCGAAAAATTGCATCTTGCCAACCCGGAAGATTTCGTGCGATGCTCGTCACCACAATGCCGGGATGGAGGCAGTTAGCGGTGGCAGAAGTACCCCCCATTCGCCGCGCAAGCTCGCGCGAAAAAAGACCATTAGCTAGCTTCGAATGACCGTAATATTGCTGACGATCAAATGGTCCTTCTCCCGCAAGATTATCAAATTGAATCCCGTCCACTGGCGCTGAACGATGTGCTCGGCTAGAAACGACAACAACTCTACCCTGCGGCGCTGCAAATATCAGATCAAGAAGACGATTAACGAGGAGAAAATGGCCCAGGTGATTGACGACAAAATGCATTTCGATCCCCTGTACCTGGCGCGGCTCGTTCAGCATAACACCAGCGTTACATACCAGAATATCGATCACATTAGCTTGCGCTCGCGCAGATTCCGCACATGCCACGACAGAAGAGAAATCCGATAGCTCTAGAACCAGAGGCGTAGCATGACCTTCAACTCTCTCGCAAGCTTCACGACCTTTCTCTAGCGAGCGCGCTGTGCCCATCACGTGAGCTCCGCGCGACGCTAATACACGCATTGTTTCGTAGCCAATACCAGCATTAACGCCGGTCACAAGCGCGGTCTTACCTGTTAGATCACGACCAGCGGTCACTTACTTCCGAGGCCGTTGAACTATCATCGCAGGATTTCCTTGGTGTATCGGTGAAAGCCGCATTAAGTAAGTATGGCCACAAGCTGAAAAAGCGTCTTTCTGAAGGATATATCGACGATTCATGACCTTAGGGTCTCTAGTTAATCAATGGTTGTACGAAGGAAAATTTGGGTAACTGCCGCACCATAATTAAGCCACCCTGCGCCGGCACACAGTGATCCACAGATCCTGTGGATAACTCTGTGGAAAAACACATGAATATTCCAGCTTGATCCTCGTACTACATAACAATAGATTAAATTGGTTAAAAAAACGGCAATATTTTTTTTATAGAAAAATCATAATGTTACAATTCAATCTACGCTCGGCGGGCTAGGAAAGACCGCCAACCTGAGGCATTATCAGTACGCTTCGGTCCTGCCACCGGACATGTGGAAAGGACTGGATCCAAGTGACGCCAGCGGAGCTCGGAAGCAGTATCACGGCCATCACCTGTCGGTTGATACCAAACAGAAAAATCACTGGCAGCAACCTCAAAATCGCGTAGAGGATCGTCGGTTTCAAACTCAAAAGAATCAAAGCCTGTACGTACCATAAAATGTAGTTGCTCAAGCAGGATATCTCCAACAGCACGTAACTCACCTTTGTAGGCATACTTGTCTCGCAACAGTCGAGCATAGGAATAGGCACGCCCGTCGCGAAATGCTGGAAACTCCAATGCGATCACCGCGAGCCGTTGTAGACCTTCGCCAATACACTCAGGAAGTTGGTCGCTCTTTAGAAGCAGCCCAATCGGAGCTGATCGCCGTAACAGGTTTTCACGACTGGCCTGCCATCGCTCAAGGCTAACGATAACGGCATCATCCTCGGGCAGATTGGCGTCATCGTCAAGGTAGACGAAGTCATCCTCTACCAATGCACCATTATTGATGAGAGCCATTACGCAACCACCTTAGTACTGACATCGCCATACACGGCATTCTGAAACGGCTTGATACCGACCCGACGATAAGTATCCAGGAAACGCTCGCCGTCATTACGTGTTTCAAGGTACCGATCAACGATAGCCTCTATCGCCTCAGGTACATCCTCTTGTGGCAAACCACGACCAAGCCGATCACCTAATGACGCACCCTCATCGGAAGATCCACCGAGCGTCAACTGGAAAAATTCCTTACCGCGCTTATCTACGCCAAGAATCCCAATATTACCAACGTGGTGATGGCCGCAAGCGTTCATACAACCTGAGATATTAACGGTCAAATCACCGACCAGAGCCAGGCGGTCAACATCTAGGAAATGCTGGTTGATATCGTTCGCGACCGGAATCGAACGAGCATTCGCTAGACTACAAAAATCCAAACCAGGGCAGCAGATGATGTCCGTCAGTTGCCCTAGGTTAGGGGTAGCTAGGTCAATCGCGTCAAGATCCTGCCAAAGAGAATGCAGATCTCGTTGCTGTACATCGACGAAGGTAAGATTCTGGCGATGACTGACTCGGATTTCCCCAAAACTGTACCTCTCTGATAGATCAGCCAAGGCATCCATATCATCGGCAGTGATATCACCTGGTACACGGTCCGGAGCCTTAAGCGTGATATTGACAATGCTATACCCAGCCGATTTGTGCGCGACAACGTTACTGTTCATCCAGCGATCAAAGTCGGCAGAAATCTCGCGTAAGGAATCCAGGTCGTCACTGACATCTTCAAGCGTTTCATAGACTGGCGGCGCGAAGTAGTCGTTAATTCGGTCGATCTCTTTCTGAGGAACGTTAAGCGAACCATCCTTAATTCGTTCCCATTCTTCGTCAACGAGCTCCCGATATTTATCGATACCCATTTGATTTACAACAATCTTGATGCGGGCCTTATAAATGTTATCGCGGCGACCATGTATGTTGTAGACTCGCAAAATCGCTTCGACATAAGAAAGGACATGCTCCGGATCTAACCACTCACGAATTGTATGGGCTATAAACGGTGTTCTGCCTTGCCCGCCGCCAACAAGAATCTCGAAGCCCATCTTTCCAGAACTATTTAGATGCATACGCAACCCGATGTCGTGAAGCGCAACGGCCGCACGATCGGTCGGTGAACCGGTCACTGAGATCTTAAATTTGCGAGGCAAATAGGAGAACTCCGGGTGGAGTAAGGAATACTGGCGAAGTAACTCGCAGTAGGGTCGGGGATCTGCAAGTTCTTCCGCCGCCCTTCCGGCATATTGATCCGCGGTAATATTGCGCACACAATTTCCGGATGACTGAATAGCCGTGACCTCAACCTCCGCGAGTTCTTTCAGAAGATCGGGAACTTCTTCTAGCTTTACCCAGTTGTACTGGATGTTCTGTCGCGTTGTGAAATGCCCGAAACCCTTGTCATAGTTGCGCGCAACATGCGCGAACACACGCATCTGCTTAGACGATAAGCTACCGTATGGAATGTTGACGCGAAGCATATAGGCATGTAGCTGCATGTATAGACCGTTCAAAAGCCTTAGCGGCTTGAACTGGTCCTCAGTCAGCTCACCAGACATGCGGCGCTCAACCTGGCGGCGGAACTGCTCTACCCGCTCGCAAACCAGCTTTTCATCGAACTCGTCGTAACGATACATACTGTCTATCCACCACTACTATATAGCTGATCGGTCCTGACCGAGGGCCCGAATGCCCGTATAGCCTCACGGATTTTTGCCGGACGCCGCTCGCCATCCTCCCCCACAACTTCAATAAGGTAAGGATCAACAATTTCACAGTTCTCAATCGCTAGCTCAGCAGCCGTCATACGCCGCACGGTTTCAGTTTCGGTCTCAAGACATACGCCATCTTCTATGGAGTCAGTCCAATCTGCTCCATCGTCCATAAAAACGACGCGCCCATCGACTAACCGGCTCGCGATAATCATTTGCATTAGGAGGTTCTCTAGCTAGAGGAATTTACCTAGGGACTAAGAATACACGGCGAAATCGACGCCCTTATGCCAATCCTTTAGAACAATATGCGGAAATTTCAGATGAAAGCAATTCAACACCCTCCAACCGATCGAAAATTAGTAACTAAGGCCTTCAAGGGTAAACTGAGACTCAGATTACGATTACATTATAAGTAGTAATAAATATTGGCACTTAAAAAACAGTAAAACTAACTATGAACCAATATCCCGTAAAATAGTAACCAGCGGAAATAGCACTCAATAAAATCCATAAATAATGAGGGTCAACCCATGAAAATAACCATCGATACGGAAACCAGGCCAACTGGAACCGTTTCTAATCTCATGATTGGATATTTCTTCTTTCGGATATTTGTAGGGCTTAATCTATTCCTACATGGCTTCATGCGGATATTAACGGGTGTTAGCGAGTGGGCTACCCCCCAAGCGGAAACTTTCGTCGATACATATCTTCCGATGCCTCTAGTACACTTGGCTCTTAATACGATCCCTTATTGGGAAGCATTTATCGGAGCATGCATGACACTCGGGCTGTGGACGCGTTGGGCGTTCATCGGCGGCCTCTCATTCATGTTCGTACTGTTATACGGCCACCTGACCAGGCAGAATTGGGGTGGGGCACACACTGTCATGCACTACGGAATTTACTATTGGCTAATGCTTGTATTGATCAAGCAAAACTGGCTGGCACTAGACAATCGGAAGACTCCACTGGCCTAGATTCAAAAAAGATCTTCAGTACAGATCTACTCGTAGGAGGCATCGATGCGAGCACCCCTGACAAGATCAAGAAAAAAGGATCAATATGTCGAACTCACCGTTTAGTTTTGATCTCGACACGTTTATCGATGACGTCAGAACCGTACGGCGTGATTCCGATAGTCAGGCAGCGGTCGAAGAAGTACTTCGCCGTGCGGTCCTGCGCCCGGGCGCTCTAATAGCGGAACTCGGCGAACCTAAAAAGGCTGGTCTTCACAAACTCTATAACGATGATGAGATAACCATATTAAACGTTATCTGGCCCCCTCTGATTTCGTTGTTGCCCCACAATCACAATATGTGGGCATCAATCGGAATCTACACAGGTCGCGAGAACAATATTATATGGGATCGCAATAGTAAAACTATCGAGCCAACTGGTGCCGCGGCATTGTCGGCGAAGGACGTTTATCGCCTACCGGATGACGCAATTCATTCAGTCACGAATCCGATCACGCGTTTTACCGGGGCTATTCATATTTACGGCGGAGATTACTTCAAGCCCGGACGTAGCGAATGGGACGCGGAAACTTTATGCGAGCGGCCGTTCGATATCGAGAACGCGCGAGTGGAATTTAGAAAAGCCGCGGAACGGTTTAATGCCGTCCCCTAGAAAATAGCACTAATTTAATGAAACGGCTTACAAAAGTATCTTTAATAACGCTATTTCTGTTGGTATTTTTATGCCTAACACTCCTGTCAGCTTCGGTTTATAACTACTCCTCTTTGACTTCAGAATCCCTAGTGGCGGAGCTTCGTTTCGATTCTATAAATAAGCGGGAGTACATCGCTAAGCTACGCACCGGCGATTTTTGCGAAGAAAAACTTTTCCGGTTACTAGGTGACCAGTGGCGTCTAGATGCTGAATTTATTAAATGGAAATATTGGGCGCTCGCGTTGGGGCTAGATTCGCAGTATCGACTAGATAGGCTCGAAGGACGTTACCGCCTGATTGACGACCAAAATATTAATTCTTCGCTTGCACATGACCTTAAGAACGATACGGTTTTAAATGTAGGGAATGTTTCAAAAAAACTAGGGCTGATTAACTTTCTAGTCGACGCGACCTATGGGTCCTCAACCTACCAGGACATTGATACGGAAAAGGTTTTTTACGTCTACAGAACACAAACCGGCCTGATAACGCGCTCTCAGGGAAAAATCGTACAGCGAAGAGAAGAGTCTGGTCTTCTTGTGGAGATTACACGGTCATGTGGAGGGTCTCCCGGATATTGGGAGCGTTTCTCTATATGGCTGGATGATGAGCTAAATAGCATATTGGGATAAACAACCGACGATTAAAAAATTTATCTTCATCGCCGTAAAGCAAGATCAAGCGCAACTCTCACCTCAGAATCCCAAAACTCGGAGAGGGGCTGCCCGGGAAGTAAGTCGGTAGATGCCCGTCGATAAGAAACGACACCGTTACCATCAACGACCATCAGGCCAGGTATGAACTGAATGTCATAAGCGCCTGCAATTTCATCGCCTTCGAGAACACCCAGTATCGGAAAGCCTAGACTGTTTAGATAAGCGATAGGATCTCCGATCCTTCGTTCTTTAGCATTGATCGCGACTATTTTCACGTCATCTGCGGCATAGTCAGTCTGAATACCTTCTAGATATGCCATGAAAGCTTTGCAGTAGGGACACCATGTAGCCTAAAACACGACGACGGCCGGGTTCCCATTTGTTACTTCCGGGAACGATACGATGTTACCGTGAACATCACTACCAACCCAAGCAGGAGTAGCATCTCCAGCCCCAACAGCCCAGAGAGGCAACGTCCACAAACTCAGCAAAAAAGTAGCTACAAAATTTTTTGGCGTCATAACATTCTCTAATAAGAGATGCTTACTACTAAAGGTTGCGTGTGAAGGAGATCATTCTGCAACACGTCGCTCCAGACTCAAACCTATTTGCTATGCACCTTACCACCCCACATATCCCGATGCGCTTCTTCAGCGGCGCTGCGCACTTTAGAGTGTCGCTTAGTTAACAACAGACTATCAGGCGAACAAACACGCGCGCGAATGAGGCCAAGATCGCTAGCCGCATCAAAAAGACTTGGATACCAGCGTTTCCAACCAGGTAACAATCGTTCTACCTCTTCTCTCAAACTCATTATTAGAATCTGACATGGTCTGCTGACCCGAGCAACACTGCGATGGGAGCCGTCCTACTACTAGATTCCAACGCAATTTTCGCCGTCATCGTTAGTGGCACAGAAAGCAGCATACCGACTGGGCCGAAAACCCAACCCCAGAACACCAATGACAGAAAAACCACGAGAGTAGACAAACCAAGCCCCCGCCCCATAACTCGTGGCTCAATGACACCACCAATCGCTATGTTTAGTAAAGAGTAGCCTACAGCGATCATTACAGCCTGAGCAAAACCGAACTGAACAAGCGCCAGTGCGACAGCGGGGATCGCTGCTATTAGCGACCCGATACTTGGCACGTAATTAAACAGAAAAGCGAGAAGTCCCCAGAGCAGAGGGAAGTCCAGCCCGAACGCGGCGGTTAAAACTCCAGCCGCAACACCTGTGACAAGGCTAACGATTGTTTTGATACCGAGATAGCGCTGGACGCCGTTCGTGAATTTTTCAAAGAACTCTGAATCATGACTCGAGGAGGTCAGTACTAGTTGTAGTTTCCCGGGGAGACTAGACGCCTCAAGAAGGATAAAAATAACGGTAAAGATAATCAGAAAGAAGTTAGCGAACAAACCCTGCAGTCCACTAAAAAGCTGCGAAACCAAAACCATCGGTGAAGAGGGCAGAATCTGTTCGAGCAGCCCACCGATCGAGACATCCTGTCCGAACCAAAACGCTAAGGCCGTTAATTTGTCGCTCAACTGCTGCTCATAGAACGGTAAGCGAGCTGTAAACTCACCAATCTGTCGACCAACAAAAACACCGACAAGCGCAAGCACACCGATTATTGCCAGCACAACTAATGTAACCGCAATACCGGACGGAACTTTACAACGTCTCAAAAACCGCATCAAAGGCATACAGATGACGGCAAGAAAAGCCGCAACAAGAATCGGCACGAGTATTGTGCTCGCTGCCTGAATTCCATATATCAGTACAACAAGCGAGGCTACTGACAAAAGAGCCGTCGTGCTTGAACCGGATTTCGATAAATTTTCGATATGTCTCATCCTGTCTTGCCAGGTCAAACTGTACGCGTTCACGCGCCGTTACCCAAGTCTCTATAAAAGAAAGGCCAAACTGCGACCTACAAACGCCAGCTAATATAACTTGCCTAGATAGTATAGTCCTCAATATCGCGGTGCACAGCCTAGCGAATCAATCCCAGTTTTTCGAGCTTAGTCAAAATCTGACGAACCGCGAGATTAGGCGCTAGCCCCGTTGTGTCGATATTCAATTCCGGGTTGATCGGAACCTCGTAAGGGTCGTCGATACCAGTAAAGCCTTTTATCAGGCCAGCGCGAGCCTTCGCATAGAGGCCTTTTTGATCGCGACCTTCGCAAATCTCGATTGGCGTCGCCACATAAACTTCTACAAAACAACCTAGCGGTGCAATAAGTTCTCTAACTGAACGACGGGCATCTGCATAGGGCGCGATAGCCGCACAGATTGCGATACCGCCGTTCCCCGTAATCTCACTGGCAAGGCATCCAATACGCAGGACATTCAGATCACGGTGCTCTTTGGAGAAACCTAGCTCGTTCGAGAGCTTTTGCCGCACGATATCACCGTCGAGAAATGTGACCTGCCTCGTATCCGATTCCCTTAACTTGATCACGAGCGCATTAGCTATCGTTGATTTACCGGAACCAGAGAGACCAGTGAAAAAAACCGTAAAACCCTGCCTTTGACGAAGAGGACGCGCCTCATGAAAACCGGCTATAACCGCCGAATCAGATCCCACAACAAAGTCCCTTGTGCGAGCGCTTTTTCATCCCTATCCGCCTGCTCTATCAGATATAGACTCTCTCAGTCCCCTCGCTATTTTTCATAGCTTCCAGTGCTACTCCTGGAGGCCTATCTTTGCACTTGACTTCGTTACAAGCTCCTCCGCGGCAGCATAAATACCTGCAACGTTGATGGCTCCAAGGTAAGTCGCCTCATGATCCCGCATCTTGAGTGTTTTTTTAACCATAGTCTCGAGATTCGGGCGCTTTTCCTCAGGGCCTTTTCCTTTGCCGATGCCTCCGCCAAACTCAAAGATGGTATCGACGCCCTGATCCAATGCTGTAGTCAGGCAACCGAACCAACGCACCGGACTAAAAAGCTGAAAAAACAACCCTGAGCGAATAGCGTTCGCGCTCGTTTCATGGGCCTGCCCCGTAAAATTAGATAATACATCCAACTCGAGCTCTCTAAATTGCACATCTGCTAAAACGTGTCGAAACCGTCTAGCGGCCTCTACCATCAAATAGGTATGGAAAGCACCTTCAGTTCGTAAACGGAACGCTCTCTTTCGCGGAAAGTTGATACTCATATCCTCAGTCAGCGCATCAAGGTCCCGATCCTCGCCCGCAATAACGGTCTGCTCAGGCAAGTTACAGCCGCCAATACCACAAAAATATTTCGCCGCGAGCACCTCGGCTGCGGGCAAATCGAGCGTCGTAGCGAGCATGCTACCCTCACCATACACGCTCATGAGTTCGCCACGATGCTTGACGAGCATCAGAGCATCTTCGAAGCTCAACGCGCCCCCAGCCACCAGGGCCGTGTACTCGCCAAGGCTGTGACCAGCGGCCAACGATGGAGCAACCGGCCCATCTTCACCAACAAGACTTCGAAACGCTACTAGGCAAGCTAGCTGATGCGTGACGAGGGCGACCTGGGTATAGCGAGTCAGATCCAGCTTCTCATCGGCATCTTCGAAGGACAGTCCCTCCATGTCATAACCAACAACTTCGCTTGCACGGCTATAGACCTCTTTCGCGGAATCAAACTCCTGAACGAGATCTGATCCCATCCCGCAATATTGGGATCCCTGTCCAGGAAAGATAAAAAACATCGTTCGCTTACCCTCAGACATCATATATCCTTAGTAGGTCTCCAAAAGCCGGCCAGGATACGCTGACACAAGGCCTACCTCAATCGACTGTGTCATGAAGAAAGGCCTGAGCAAGCCTGACCCAAAAGGTTGCACCAAGCGTAATAACATCATCGTTAAAGTCATAACCAGAGTTGTGAATCATACAACCACCATCGCCTGTACCGTTTCCGATGAACAGATAGCATCCCGGCTTCTCTTCGAGCATATAAGCAAAGTCCTCAGAGCCAAGTACCGGTGCTGAATTCGCATTAACGTTTCCTTCACCAACCAAGTCAGCCGCTACACTAGCTGCTAAATCGACCTCTACAGATCCATTGATGACAGCAGGGTAACCGCTAATAAAATCAACTGTGCCGCATGCACCCAGGCTTTTACAGACGCCCTCAACGATCTCAACAACTCGTGTCTTAAGCAACTCGCGGACCTCCGGATTAAAACAGCGAATTCCACCCCCAAGCAATACCTGACCTGGAATAATGTTATGCGCATCGCCACCATGAATTTTTGTCACACTAATGACTGTGGCCTGAAGCGGATCTGCATTACGGCTCACGATACTTTGCAAAGCAGTAACAACTTGGGCTGCCGCGTACACCGGGTCAACTCCCTGGTGTGGTAGGGCGCCGTGCCCACCACAACCTTCGATGACTATATCGAAACAATCTAACGAAGCCATCATAGGACCGGGACGCATGGCGAACCTACCAACCTCTAAACCAGGCCAATTGTGCATCCCAAAGACAGCCTGTACCGGAAAGAGATCGAATAATCCGTCATCCATCATTACCTTAGCGCCGCCCGCAGCTTCCTCGGCAGGCTGGAATATAAACTGAATAGTGCCGGAAAAATCACGATTTGCTGCAAGATATTGCGCCGCACCAAGCAGCATTGCCGTATGACCGTCGTGCCCACAGGCATGCATTTTGCCGTCATTTCGCGACTTATAATCAAACGTATTAGTTTCGTGGATTGGCAACGCATCCATATCCGCACGCAGGCCGATGGCTGGGCCATCCCCGTTGGCAAGCGTCCCTACGACACCGGTAACTGCCAGTCCGCGATGCACATCGAACCCCCACGCTTCCAACCGCTCGGCAACAAGATTTGCCGTCCGCTCCTCTTTATAAGCCAACTCCGGATGAGCATGAATATCCCGGCGCCAGGCTACAATCTCATCTTTCTTCTCAGCTATTTCTGGGATTACATTCATAAATTCGGCCATAACTAAAAATTGACTCGCATCCTGAACTAAGCTCCGTACTAGGCACGAAGCATCCTGGAACATCAGCTTCACGAATTGGCAGCGCTGATTCCTTCGTCTTCGTCGACAATCGCTAGTAGTACGCCACCGATCGCAAACAGGATCAAAACAACGGAGATACCGACCCGTTGCGACCCGCTCCACTGCGCAAGAATACCTAGCAGAAGCGGGCCGATAAACGCTGTCAACTTACCCGAGAGCGCAAAAAAACCAAAAAACTCGTTTTTGGCATTATGTGGCACAAATCGCGCCATAAGCGAGCGACTCGCCGCCTGATTCGGACCAACAAAAATTCCTATAACTATTCCGGCCATCCACAACCACAGTTTACTCGTCGCCAACACAGCTAACAGCGTCGCTAAAAATAACCCAGCGAGGGTAATCATTAGTGTACGTTTACTACCAATTTTATCGTCTACATATCCGAAAAGAACGGCCCCGAGGCCCGCAGCAACGTTTAGCGCGATTCCGAATAGCAGCACCTCTTGAAGCGTAAACCCGAACGTACCAGCCGCATAGATACCACCAAAAGCAAAGATCGTAATGAGGCCATCGTTGAAAAACATTCGCGCTATCAGAAACCGGACTATCTGACGGTAGTCTCGAATCTCCTTTAGACTCATTAATATTTGCGCGCACGCTGAACCAAATACGCGACGGCTAAGGGGAGCCCTCCGCCCTGATTCAGGAACCCATAACAATAATGGCAGGCTAAAAACTAGAAACCAACCGCCTACGAGTAAATTGGTCGCTCGGATATTCTCACCAGAATCCCTAGAGAAGCCGAACCAGGGCGTATCTGGCTGGATCAATGTAACGAGCGTGATACCAAGCGCGAATAAGCCTCCCAGGTAACCTAGCCCCCAAGCAATACCGGACACACGTCCGATGCTTTCAGGCGTGGACAAATCAGGAAGAAAGGCGTTGTAGAAGACCGTACCAAACTCGTAGGCGATATTCGCTACTATCAGCAACCCTAGCGCCATCAGTAACTGCCCAGGCAAAACAAAATAGAGCGCGATCGTCGCAGCAACACAGATCAGCGTCGCGAAGACTACAAATAATTTACGATACCCACCACAATCCGCGATGGCGCCGAGTATCGGGGAAAACACCGCAACAACAATGGCGGTCAAAGCAATCGCTCGGGACCAAAGAGCCGTGCCGGTAATAGGATCAGGAGCCATCGCCTGCGTGAAGTAGGTCGCATATACGAAAGTGATGACGAGTGTCGTGAATGCCGAGTTGGCGAAGTCGTATAGCCCCCAGGACCAAATTACTCTGGCATCACCTGGCCTGAACTTCATCGCAACAAACGCACTAACATACATCTCCGCTGCTGCTGCCTTAAACCCATATTCTCCATGATTCAGACCAGTGACCTGTCACCGAAACGGTCGAGCCATCGCGGAATCGCATCTTCGTTACAGACATGATCGGGAACCACTCCCTTAAGCGCCGCAACAGTTGCTTCGGTCGCCCACGGAATTGCGGGTTCTAGCGTCCCCGGCGAATTCGCGCTAACCATGTGTGGCGACAACAAGACCTTGTTACCCATACTGCGAATCCGTGCTTCAAGCTCGGGTGGTTCTTCGGGTAGTACATCTAGAACGGCACCGGCTAACTTCTCGTCACAAAGCGTATCGCAAAGGGCATCGACATCGATTACCGGACCACGCGCCGTATTGATCAGCAACGCGGTCGACTTCATTAGTCTGAGACGTTCACGACTAATTAGATCACGCGTCTCCGCCGTCAAATTACAGTGCAAGGTGACTACATCCGCCTCTTTAAGCAGCGTTTCGAGATCTACCTGCTCGACACCATGCTCCGCAAAACGCTCTTCATCGATGTAGGGGTCGTAGGCCAGTAGCTTCACGCGCCAGGCCGCCATCAGGTCCGCCACACGCGACCCGATCCGTCCGAGCCCAACGATTCCAATGGTAACTCCCGCGTAACCATCTTCACGACTACCAAGATAAGTACCTAGCAGAGATTTGTCCCGCCAACCGCCACTCTTGACGTGTCGATCACGCTCGCCGACTCGCTTAAGGAAAGCGAGCATCAAGGCAATCGTACCCTCAGCGACACCACCCCAATTCGCTTCCGTCGGACAGTTCGTAACTAGAATACCAAGCTCTGTAGCAGTCTCCAGATCAACGTCTTCGACGCCGATCGAGTATTTAGAAATGATGCGTAAATTAGGAAGCGCTTCGAGAAATGTTTTTTCGAGCAGCGAGCGCTTAATCGTCGAACCCATAAGCGCATCAGCGCCCACCGCTATCTTTAATAACGCGTCGCGCTCGATTCCGCTTCGCCAGCCTGTATCACCTAGGATGACCTCACAACCTAGGGCCTCTATCTCACGGTGAGACTCCCCAGACGTGTCTATCGGAACGTAGATACAGACACGCGGTTTCGATTTCGAACCAAGCTGCATGTTAAAAAAAGCAGACGTCACGATCGAAACTGTAATTCTGACTCCACTACAACTGGCCGCCGAGCTCCGGATAAAGGCCTCTGAGGAAACGCTCAGGATCTCCCCATTTCGCCTCATATTCAGCTGTAGTACCTGCCGCTATGACCTCGGCAAAAGACTTACCCTCATCGATCAGTGATGAAACACGATCTATTACGACTAAAATCATGTCGCGAAACTCAACAATATCCTCGCGTGTCGACATACCTCCGTGACCGGGGATGATAGCCGTGTTAGGACCGGCCATACCAATCGCGATACCAAGCGCCTCGAGTGTGCCGGCCAACCCGCCACCGTTACTCAGATCTATATACGGAAAATTATTAGTCCTAAATACGTCACCAAGATGCAATACGTCGGAGTCCCGAAAGTGAATGAAAACATCACCGTCGGTATGAGCAGGCGGCACGGAGAATGCGTGTACCTCCTCACCATTCAAGTGCAACGTCGTGGTTTCGCTGAAAGTCACTACGGGTAAAGCAACATGTGAATACGTTGAGGCGCCACTATCGCTCTTGGCCATACTCATCCGTAAACGCACACGATCGTTCGCGAATATAAGTACTCCACGATTACCAAGATTTTCATTCCCACCGACATGATCACCGTGGAGATGTGTATTAATAAGAAACCGGATTTCTTGGTCGGTCACCTCCGCAATTTTGGCTACAATTCTATCGGTGAGCGGCGCGAATTGATCGTCGATCATAATGACTCCATCATCCCCGATCGAAAGACCGATATTGCCGCCCTGACCCTCTAACATGTAGATAGAACCTGCAACATGGCTAATGCGAAGTTCCACCATATCCCAGTCGGTCTGCTGTGCCTGAACTGCGCCAAAAGATAGCGCAACGCTTATAAAGAACAGAAAAAGATTCTGAAGTTTCGATTGCATCGCAATGTTCCTTAATGTTGTTAAAACCAGCGCAGTTGTATCAGACTAATAATAACTGGCTAGCACTATTCTGATACAAAAATCTGAAAAACAGGCCGATTCAGCTTAGATAGCGTACGAATAACACAGCGGATAAGAAAAAGGGGCGCTTGCAAGCCGCCCCTCGGAATGACACCGCTATTGTGCGGTGTGAACGCCACTCCCCAATTCAGTTTAGGCGCTGTTGTTTTTATGCAACAGCTCTATAATATGCCCAGTCTAGCACACGAAATAGCGTAAACACCGTATTAGACTGATTCCAAAGTTACTATTTCGTAATGTTTTTTTACCAGCACTCGAAAAAATATAAGAATCTAGGGCCTACACTCCCAAATCATTCTGGTCTAGCGCGTACAGATTATCTATGCTTTGGATACTTCGCGGAGGTCAAAATTATGAAGTACCGAGATTATCTTCTGAGTTTATCGCTTCTATGTCTCTACACAATATCTGGCCCGCTCGTCTCGCAAGAATCCGACGACGAAGCCGGAAACGAGACGCAAACGATCGCTGAGATCACGGAAAATAGTGATCGTCACGAAGGATTATTTACAATTTATCGCGATCGCGAAACGGGAAAAACATACCTTGAGCTTGGTACGGAACAGCTCGATCGTGAGTATATTTATATTGCAGTCAGTATAGATGGCGTCGTCCAAGGCGGGCACTTCCGGGGCAACTATCGTGATAACCGGATTGTATCGATCGCTCGCCATTTCGATCGAATAGAATTTCGATCCGAGAATACTGCGTTCTATTTCAATCCTGATAGTCCTTTGAGTCGTGCGGCCAATGCAAACATCAGCTCAGCATTGCTCACTTCGGAAAGCATTTTGGCCGAAGACGGAGAGAACGGTCTAATATTGATCGACGCCGATAACATTTTCGTTAACGAGACACTCAATCAAATTAAACCTTCACCGGATCCAGACGGTTCACCGGGAGAAAGATTTACACTCGGCGATCTTAGCGACGATAAGAGCAAAATTACCGACATCAGAAATTATCCGCTGAATACTGACGTGCAGGTCGAGTACGTCTACGAGAACCCATCGCCTACCGTAAGCGGCGGCTCAGATATCACAGATAGCCGATACGTGAGTATCTACGTCCAGCATTCACTAATCGCTCTTCCGGAGAATGACTACCAGCCACGCCTAACAGATCACCGCATGGGCTACTTCGCCCAACAGGTCACCGACCTAACCGATGACAGCTCAACACCCTACCGCGATTTGGTGGAACGCTGGCATCTCGTGAAAAGAGATCCAGACGCAGCAATATCGGAGCCCGTAGAGCCAATTACGTGGTGGATAGAAAATACAACACCACATGAATTCAGAGACGCAATCAGAGAGGGTGTCCTAGCTTGGAATAAATCGTTCGAGAAAATCGGATTCCGTAATGCTCTGAGAGTGCGCGTCCAGCCCGACAATGCCGGCTGGGATGCCGGTGATATTCGCTATAACGTTCTTCGGTGGGCCTCTTCTCCAAATCCACCGTTATCAGGTTACGGCCCTTCCTTCACTAACCCTCGAACAGGGCAGATTCTCGGCTCCGATATTATGCTTGAGTATGCGGGCGTTATTCGGCGTCTCCGCTATCAGCAGATTCTTGATGACCTCGAAGACCCTGGATCTAAACTGCCTGCGACAGACCTTTCGTTACAACACCGCTATTGTTCTTTCGGCTATGACATGCAACTTAGCCAGATCTTTGGTCGCTTCGCGATAAACGCGCAGAATCTAGACACAGCCCTAGAGACACAGGTTGTAGAGGAATTTCTCATCGATCTCGTTCTACATGAGGTTGGTCATACACTCGGCTTTGCACATAACTTCGCATCCTCCCATTTACTCACGCTCGACGAAGCCTTTGATAGCGACACCGTTAACCGGGTCGGACTATACGCCTCGGTTATGGATTACACTGATATTCACATAGCGCCACCGGGACGCGAGCACACCAATTTCTTTACTACTCAGCCCGGCCCCTACGACGACTGGGTCGTAGACTACAGCTACTCGATAGCGCTTGATGAAGAGCCTGCAGAAGCTGAGCGACTGATGACAATCGCCGCCCGCTCGACTGAACCAGCGCTACTGTTCGGCACGGACGACCACGTCATGACTCGAGCAGGCTGGGCGATGGATCCCCGCGTTCTTTGGTATGACATGACGAGTGATCCTGTCGGCTACGCCGACGAAAGGCTGGCACTAATCGAGAACCTTCTGTCCCTCGCTCGCGAAAAAAATTCGATAGAAGGAGAGTCTTACCATGAACTGCGAGACGCCTACATTGTCATGTTGGCTCAGATAGCTCGATCCGTCACCGTTCTGTCGCGGCAGATTGGTGGTGTATACATCAATCGTTCCGTTGTTGGGCAGGCAGGCGCAAAAACACCATTCGCACCGGTTAGCCTTGAACAGCAGCAACGCGCGATGGCCGGACTTGCAACTCACCTGTTTGCGCCGGAAGCCTTCTCAGCATCAGAAGATCTCTATAGTCACCTTCAAGAGCAGCGGCGACTCTGGAATTTTTGGGGAGAAACAGAGGACCCGAAGGTGCATGAATGGCTACTGGCGCTGCAACGTGGCGTACTTTCGCACTTACTGCACCCAACAGTTATGACACGTATCACGGATTCAAGACTATACGGTAACGAGTACCCACTGGCTGAAGTCATGGCTGACCTCACAGATGCGATCTTCACCGCAGACCTCCGCGATGAAGTGAATACGTTCCGTCAGAATCTACAACTCGAATATGTCTCAAGATTAACCGCCATTGTGACTGGTGATGACTACGATTTCCCTTCGCAATCGATCGCGTTGTATCACCTGCGCCTTATCGAGGACATGATGGACGGCCGACGTCGAGGCAATACGGAGACACGTGCCCATAGGAACCATATTCTTTATGTCATCCAGCGAAATCTCGAAAACAACACCTGATAGAGTAGAACTAACCGGACAGCCCCCCTACATAGACCTCGCCAAGGAGTATCTCGACTGCTTAGAAGCGGTGTGGAAGATCTTTGTAGATTTGACTACCTCAAACACAACCAAAACAGTTGCGTTTATGAGCCATTCCAAGCAAAAGGATTGCGGCACGATGATGAGATAGTCATGATACGTGCCTTTTAAAATGTGTGCTCCGTATGCCATTAGCCAATAAAACATCTATCTATAGAAGTAGCTCTCTAATCTGCGCGCTCGTAGCGATTCTCCTACCCGGTATAACGGCTAGCCAGGAAACCACCCAAACGGCCGCGATAGAGGAGATCGTAGTCGAAGCGACACGCCTCAGCACGCCATTGGCCCGCGTTCCTGCAGCAGTAAGCATCGTTGGGCAGGATGAGATTCAACTCGGCCGCCAACAGCTTGGACTTGACGAGGCACTGAACAGAGTTCCTGGACTGTTCATGCAGAACCGCTATAACTTCGCACAGGATCTCAGAATATCAATTCGCGGATTCGGCGCTCGGGCAGCGTTCGGTATTCGCGGAGTCAAAATCCTCGTCGACGGCATTCCGGAAACGCTGCCGGACGGCACTGGCCAGGTTGATAACATCGATCTTGGCGCCACTAAGCAGATCGAGGTCATCCGCGGCCCGAGCTCATCACTGTATGGTAATGCATCCGGCGGCGTAATCAGCATAACCTCAGAAGATGGGCCACAAACTCCCTACGTCAGCGCGCGATTCGCAGCGGGCGCGTACAACTTCCAGAAGCTACAAGTAAAAGCCGGCGGCCAAACTGAGCGTTTGAACTACTTCGTCAGCGCGTCCGATTCTCAGATCGACGGCTACCGTGTATTCAGCCAGGCCGAGAACACGCAGCTTAGCGGTCGGTTCAACTTCGAACTTGGAGGAGATGCAAACTTTCTCGCCGTGGTAAATATCACGGACCAACCGCTCTCTAATGATCCTGGTGGCGTCAATTCCGCTCAGGCAGCCTCAGACCCACGCTCAGCACGCAGCCGCAATATCACCTACGACACCGGAGAGATTCTCGATCAAACGCGTGTCGGGTTAATCTATACGACACCGATCGGGGACGGAGGAGAACTCTCAGCACGTAGCTATTTTGTCTGGCGCGACTTTAAGAACAAATTGCCACAGTTTCCCGTTGCGGATTCTGTAAACCTCGAGCGATTCTTCGCTGGCGGTGGCATCAACTACACCCGTACGGGTTCGCTTCTCGGCATGCCTAACCGGCTCATCGTTGGCTTCGACACCGACGACCAGGATGATGACCGAAGAAGATTTATTAATAATAAGGGCACATTGGGAGCGCTAACCTTCGACCAAGACGAGTCATTCGTGGCACGAGGCGTCTTTCTCCAGAACGAGCTGACACTCAGCGATCAAATACAACTGACGTTCGGAGTGCGTTTCGATCAAATCGAATACTCCGTGCGCGATCGTTTTCTATCAGATGGAAACGACTCCGGGTTACGAGAGATGGACGATATCAGTCCGATGCTCGGCATTCTCTACAGCCTGTCACCCGAACTTAGCTTGTACGGTACCCTATCCACCGCGTTTGAAACTCCGAGCACAACAGACTTTGCTAACCCCAGTGGCGGCGGAGGCTTTAATCCAGCGCTAGACCCACAAGCGGCAACCAACTATGAAATAGGTATACGCGGTTCGCTTAACGAACAACACTACTACGAGGCCGCACTCTACAATGTTGCAGTAAACGATGAACTCGTGCCTTTTGAAATCGACGGTCGTGACTTCTTTCAGAACGCGGGTAGCTCTAACCGAACGGGGCTAGAACTCTCTCTGATATCGAACTTGACTGATCGCATACGGACGTCTCTGTCATATACCCATGGTAGTTTCGAGTTTGACGATTTTCGCGTGCTCTCGTTCGATAAAGATGGGACAAAAACTATTGACGACGATTATTCGGGAAACACAATCCCGGGAACGGTGAAACATCTGCTCTTCGGCGAGATCAACTATACGCATCCAGCTGGTTGGTTCGGCACGCTTGACCTGATGTATGTGGGAGAGCAGTTTGCTAACAATTCAAACAGCGTGAGGGTGCCCCCCTATACGGTCGCGAATCTGCGGATGGGCCTTGAACGCACCGTAGGCTCTACCCTATTCTCGCCATTTATTGGCATCAATAATCTCTTCAACGAAAGCTATAACAACAATATCCGGCTCAACGCATACGGATCGCGTTATTTCGAACCCGCTCCCGAGTTAAACATCTACGCCGGCGTGTCTGTGACCTTCGACCTTTAGCAGTAGATCGAGGACAGACTACCCGCCTCTGAGCACATAAGAACTAAGGCCTTGCTGACCTCCCCAAAACCGATCGCGAGAACAACTATCTGGTCTACCTTGGTGTCACCGTCGAGATACAACCGAAAAATCACGGGCAACCCGCTTCCGCTATACTCTCACCTATAACATTTAGCCCGATAATATCTGCCACGAAAGCAATAAAAATGCGTATCTTCCTAGGACTCGGTGCCAATCTCGGTGATAGATCCGGCAACCTGAGCCGAGCACTAGAGCTGTTGGATTCTAAACCGCTGGGAATTCGACGGATATCACCCGTAGTCGAGTCACCTGCACTACTACCAAATAGCGCTCCCGCTGACTGGAATCGACCGTTCCTCAATCTCGTTGTTGAATGCGAAACCGATGCGTCACCCGAAGCCTGTTTACAATGGATTGAGACAATCCATGTAACGATGAAACGATGCGATGCAGCTCTTTGGGCTCCAAGACCTATTGATATCGACATCCTTCTATGGGGACGAGAACAGATACATACCGATGAACTAACTATTCCGCATCCTAGTATGCACAAGAGAAGCTTCGTTCTAACGCCGCTTATCGCGCTAGACCCGCGCATGACCATTCCCGGTCTCGGTGATAAGTCATTGCTCGAATGGTCGCGAAAATTGAAGCAATATCTACCCTTGTGGATGGGCATCGTGAATGTAACGCCGGACTCTTTTTCAGACGGTAGCAAACGCCAGACCTGGGACGATTTTAAGCCTGACGTCGATGCAATGATCGATGCGGGCGCTCATATTATAGACGTCGGCGGTGAGTCGACTCGACCAGGCGGGGAAGCAATTTCGGCTGAGGTCGAGTGGCAGCGAATCGAACCAGTAATCAGCGAACTAGTAGCCCGTCGCCAACGATCCCTATTAGCACCGCTAATCAGCGTCGATAGCTACCACGCTAAGACAATTGAACGCGCCCTAGCACTCGGTGTAAACATCATCAACGACGTAACGGGTCTGACATCACCTGAGATTCTTGAGCTAGCAAAGACGAGTAATACTGACTGGATCGCGACGCATAGCATTAGTGTGCCAGTCGAACCCAAGCAACATTTACCCATATCCGCTGACGGGTACCGAGAAGTCGAAGATGAGCTCCTTCGACGACTCGAAATGTGGGACAAGGCTGGACTAGATCTAAGTCGAATAATCTTTGACCCAGGTATAGGCTTTGGAAAAAACAATTTGCAGTCGCTCCGAATCTTGGAAAGCGCCGGCAACCTTCGCAAACACGGTGTGCGAGTCCTCGTGGGTCATTCGAGAAAATCATTTCTCAATCAATTAACGGGGACTAAGATCAGTGAGAAAGATCTCGCTACACTTGGCATATCGCTAAAGCTATGCGAGCAGGGCGTGGACATTTTGCGAGTCCACAACATGCAGATGCACACCGCCGGATATCGCGGTTGGAGTCACGTCAAGCCTACCCATCGTCCAGATTCGGACTAAGTCGTAATCGTTCAGCCTTAGCTTACTTGGTGGTATTGGTTCTTAGGCAACGATAATGATGCCATACGAGCCGAGCTGCGACGGCTCTGCGCGGCCGCCAACGCTCTCCGGAGTCGGCAAGTGACTCGGTATCGAGCTCGGGGAGTAAGCTCGCGACGCCCTGACGCAATGCTAGATCGCCAGGTGGCCAGACATCTATTCGACGTAGCGCAGACATAACATAGATGGCCGCAGACCAGGGCCCAATGCCGGGCAACGCATCTAGCGCCGCCATCGCGTCGCAGTCATCCATTTCTGCCACAGCTTTGAGAGACAAACGCCGCTGAATAACCGCGCGCCCTAGCTCATAACAGTAGTGAGCTTTCTGTCTTGTAAGCCCAAAGTTTTTTAACTTGTCTGCACCGGCTTCATAAAGCCGACGTGCTGAGACGCCCCCCAGTCCATTCTTGAGGCGCTTGTGGATACTGTTAGCTGCCGAGATCGAGATCTGCTGTTCAAGAATTATTAGGACAAGCGAATCGATACCCGGTTTACGGTCCCAGAACGCAGGCAAACCCCAGCGGCTAACTACTCCGGCCAATTCTGGGAATTGCTTTGCCATCGCACGCGCGTGGATTGGAAATGTCTCTACCGTCAATTCAGAGTGCTGAACCATGAACGCGTCATACTACACTCACGGGATAATCACACAGGAAAATGCTAAAATCAGATCTCGATCCCACCATAACTAAAATTCCCTTGCAAAAAGTTCTAGTCTGTTTGAAGCGCGTCCTCGATTACAACGTCCGCGTTCGTGTGAATCCCGATGGCTCGGGTGTGATGCTCGACGGCGCGAAGATGTCAATCAACCCCTTCGATGAAATCGCGCTCGAAGAAGCATTACGGATCAAAGAACGTGGACAAGTAAATGAGATCATCGTCGTATCACTCGGTACAAGCGACTGCCAACAGCAGCTACGTACCGGCCTCGCGATGGGCGCGGATCGCGCTATCCTCATAAATACAGCTCATCCTCTCGAGCCACTCACCGCTGCTAGAGTGATCAAAGCTCTAGTCGATCGCGAATCGCCGGACCTCGTTATTCTAGGAAAGCAGTCGATCGACGACGACAATAATCAGACCGGACAAATGCTTGCCGCACTGTGGGATCGACCGCAAGCAACCTTCGTATCCGAACTCGTTATTAACGATGGCGTCGTGACTGCCACGCGTGAAGTCGACGCAGGCCTTGAGGTAATAGAGGTGGAGCTACCTGCGGTGGTCACGACGGATCTTCGTCTCAATGAACCCCGCTACGTGAAGCTCCCGGACATCATGAAGGCGAAAAGAAAAACACTAGATGTAATCCCTCTAGAGGAGCTAACGACCAAGACGCAACAACAATTCACCATACATAAAGTTGAAGCACCCTCAACCCGACAGCAAGGAACGATTGTCAACGACGTTTCAGAACTCGTGCGGACGCTCCGCGACAAAGGACTCATCTAATGGGGCGCGTACTAATCGTAGCCGAGCACGATGGTGAAAATCTTAACGCCAGTACAGCCAAATGCGTGAGTTGTGCGGCGAGTTTTGAGAATAACGGAATCGATATAGTAGTGCTCGCGGCTAATGGGGCTAGTGTTTCGCAGCAGGCAGCTGCGCTTGAGGGCGTGACTGCTGTGATTAGCATTGATCGGGTAGAGAATAGCGCAGCGCTCGCTGCTATCTGGGCCCCTCAGGTGGTCGCATTAGCTGCCAGCTATAGTCACATCTTCGGCCCATCGACAACTTTCGGTAAGGACCTTATGCCCCGTGTTGCAGCATTACTCAACGTCGGCCAACTCAGTGACGTCATGTTCTCTACCGACGGCAAAGTATTTCAGCGCCCAGTCTATGCCGGCAACGCTGTCCTCACAGTCGAGACGGACTCTGACGGACCGCTGGTAGCAACTGTGCGGACCGCATCCTATGCCGCAGCGGAGACAACTGGCAACGCCACAATCGAGAAGCGTGCGCTCGAGGTAACACTACCCACTCACACGCGTTTCATTGCCTTGCGCGGAGCAGATGGAGACAAACGACCAGACCTTCAGTCAGCAGAACGGGTCGTATCCGGTGGACGCGCCCTTGGTAATGCTAAAAACTTCGAGCTGATATACGAAATCGCCGACTACCTGGGTGCCGCAGTAGGCGCCTCGAGAGCCGCCGTCGACTCAGGATACGTCGCTAACGATCTCCAGGTTGGGCAGACGGGCAAGATAATCGCGCCCGATCTGTACATCGCAGTTGGTATCTCCGGCGCGATTCAACACCTTACTGGCATTAAAGATGCTGGAACTATTGTTGCGATAAACAAAGACGCGGAGGCTCCGATATTCGAGATCGCAGACATAGGACTAGTCGCCGATCTATTCACGGCGTTGCCCGAGCTTCTTCAGATACTGAAAGAGCAGAATTAGATACGACCAGCACTGGCTTTTGATAAAATTACGCTACCACGCCAGCGCACCTACTAGCCTCTAACCGCGTACAACTCTTTGATCTCATCAGCAAGAATACGAATCCCTTTCGAGACAATCTCGTCGTCTTGAGCGTACGAAATCCGCAAACATTCGTCGCGGTGCGGCCAATCCTCCTGAACACCCGGAAAGAAGTGATGGCCAGAGACGACGAGCACACCATTTTTCTTCAGCCGCTCGTAAAGTTCAGCGCTCCGGATCGGCAGCCCCGGCAACCAGAGCCATAGAAAGAAAGCCCCTTCTGGCACATGAATCTTGTAGTTTATACCGTCGAGTTCCTGCTGCAGCTGCTCACATGCCACCATCGCTTTTTTACAGTAGAACGGCGTGATGAAATCTTTACTTAACGACAGTATTTCTCCGCTTAAAAGAAACTTCTCTGTTAGTACTGGGCCTACGCTACCAACCGCAAGACTCAGTACCGCGGTCATACGCGTCAACGCCGCGATAATCTCTTCGCTAGCTATAATAATTCCGGTTCGAACTCCAGGTAGACCGAGCTTTGAAAGACTTAGACAAAGAATTACATTGTCGTTCCACAACGGTGTTGCCTCTGTAAAGACAATCCCAGGAAATGGCAAGCCATAAGCACTATCAAGGATGAAGGGAACACCGGCCGCACTCGCCATCCGATCCAACTTGTGCAGTTCATTATCAGTGATCACATTCCCTGTTGGGTTTGTCGGGCGTGAAACACATATCGCGGCGATATCTTCGGTAATTGTTAGACCATCGAAGTTGACGCGGTATTTAAAATAGTTGTCCGGGAGTTCTTCGACGATTGGCAACTGCGCAACAAAATGATCTTCTTCTAGACCAACGTCCGTATAGCCGATGTACTCAGGCGTAACGGGTAGCAGTATGCGTCGACGACTTCCGTCGGAGAACTGTCCTGCGAGAAGATTGAACAAGAGAAAGAACCCGGCCTGACTACCTGCGGTCAATGTGATGTTGTCGGCTGTCACCTGCCATCCGTATTCCTGACCAAGTAAGTCCGCCAGACAACTGCGAAAACGACGCTCTCCCTTGGGGTCGGCGTAATTACCAACTAATCGGCCAAAGCCCTCATCGCTGACCGCTATTTCGGCAAGCTGCTGCCCGAAGAGCGACCGAATCTCGGGGATATTCCCAGGATTTCCGCCGCCGAGTAATAACGTTGAACTATCGCCGTCCATCGCAGCGCCCAGATCTTCCATTAGCTCCAGCGCACCGGTTGGGCGCGTATATCGCTCACCGAATTTTGACCAGTTACTCGTCATCAAACGCTTCTACCCTACGAAACCGATGTAGTCAATTGCGCCGCTCGGTATACGGCTGATCCGCCGTGTATGATAGCTACAACTCATAGCGAAAATCGGTACTTCAAAGAAGCAAAAATAGGAGATCGATAAAAATGTCCCTTGGGGTACAAGCGCTCCTAGCAGTACTGCCGATAATGACTGCAGCCATATTGCTGATCGGTATGCGTATCGCTGCACGAATAGCAATGCCTATCGTTTACGTCCTTGCCGCCGCAATCGGTTTGTTTCTATGGCAGATGTCTCTCGCTCAAATCGCGGCGGCAACGATCCAGGGGCTCTTCGTTACGTTCGATATCCTGTTCATCATTTTTTCAGCGATTCTTTTGCTCAATACCCTTAAGCATTCAGGTGGAGTTGCTGCAATACGGTCCGGTTTCGCGACGATCAGTCCTGATCGAAGAATTCAGGTCGTATTAATCACCTGGTTATTCGGTAGTTTTATCGAAGGCGCCTCCGGCTTCGGCACGCCCGCGGCAATTACGGCTCCTTTACTTGTCGCACTTGGCTTTCCGGCACTGGCCGCCGTCATGCTCGGCATGATGGTTCAGAGTACGCCAGTCACGTTCGGCGCTGTTGGCACACCGATACTTGTCGGCGTCCGAGGTGGACTCGAAAACCCCGACATCACCGCACAGCTTGCAGATGTGGGGCTGACGTTCGGCGAATACCTACAAATAGTCACTTCCAATGTCGTTGTTATTCACGCAATTGTTGGGACTGTTATGCCACTGTTTATGATCGTAATGATGACGCGATTCTTCGGCGCAAATCGGTCCTGGACGGAAGGCCTTTCCGCGTGGAAATTTGCGTTACTTGGAGGGTTCGCGTTTACGATTCCCTATCTTCTCACGGGGCTTGCACTTGGTCCCGAGTTCCCGTCAATGCTCGGCGCATTGATTGGATTATTCATCATGACAACCGCCGCGAAACGCGGCTTCCTCGTTCCGGAAAACACCTGGGACTTCGCTCCAAGTGACCATTGGCCGCAAGACTGGATCGGTAGCATTGAACCGAATCTCGACACTGCACCGGCGAGGATGTCCACGCTACGAGCTTGGGCACCTTACTTCCTCGTCGCTGGGTTGCTGGTATTGACACGGTTACCGCAGTTCCCGATCGGCGACTGGCTCCGACAATTCGTTATCGGCTGGGACGGAATTCTAGGAACACAGATATCCGCGGTGTCGACACCGCTGTATCTGCCGGCCGCTATCCTATCCTTGGTCGCGGTACTGACGGTAGGCCTGCATCGTATGCGTGTAGAACAATTCGGCACAGCGCTCGGAGAGTCGACAAAGACGCTTCTAGGTGCTGGTTTCGTGCTTATTTTTACCGTGCCGATGGTACGCATCTATATTAATTCGGACGTCAACGACCTTGGCTTACAGAGTATGCCCATCGCAATGGCCGACTGGGTATCAATGAATGTCGGCGCGATCTGGCCCTTCTTTGCTCCCTTCATCGGAGCGCTCGGGGCATTTATCGCTGGCAGTAATACCGTAAGCAATCTGATGTTTACATTATTCCAACACGGCGTTGCTACCGCCCTCGGTATCTCGGCCGCTATGGTCGTCGCATTACAAGCCGTTGGCGCAGCGGCAGGCAACATGATCGCCATTCATAATGTTGTGGCGGCGTCTGCAACGGTTGGCCTGCTTGGGCAGGAAGGGACAACACTGCGCCGCACGCTGTTACCGACGCTCTATTACCTCATCGCCACCGGCACACTCGGGCTCATCGCAATATGGGTGTTGGGCGTCGTCGATCCGCTGTCGGGCTGACAGCACGGTGGTCCCTGGACGCTTGCAATTTAGTATTTATTGAACGGAAAGTCCTAGTCTTGCCGGCCGCTCCTATCTTCTCCAAGTTAGGGAGGAGTCAGGTGATACGCTGCGCGCCAGCGTAAATATTGAAGCGGTTAGCTTTGAGGAAGCCGACAAGCGTCATGCCAAACTCCTCCGCTAACTCAATCGCGAGCGACGATGGCGGACCAACAGCCGCCAGGAGCGGAATACCTGCCATCATCGCCTTCTGCATAAGCTCGAAGCTCGCGCGCCCACTCACAACAATACCGAAATCACTAAGCGGCAGTTCATGATGCAGTAACGACTGGCCAATCAGTTTATCCAACGCGTTGTGGCGTCCGACATCCTCACGCACAGCGAGCAGGTCCCCAGATGAATTGAATAGTCCGGACGCATGTAGACCACCGGTTTGCTCAAACACGGCTTGCTGCGCTTGAAGCGACTCAGGTAATCCGTTGAGAGTACTCGCCGCGATCGCTAACCGAGCGTTACTAGGCTTATAATGGCCCTGAACCGCAACCGCATCGAGCGATGATTTGCCGCAAACGCCGCAGCTCGATGACGTATAGAAGTGCCGCTCGAGCCGGTCAAGATCGACAGTAACTTCTCGGCCGAGCTCGACTCGCACAACATTAACCAGTCCATTCGGAGCGGGTGGACCACAAGGCGCAATCGATTCTAAGTCGGCGCGCCCGCGAATAATGCCTTCCGTGAAAAGAAATCCCGCCGCTAACTCATCGTCGTTACCCGGCGTCCGCATGGTCACGGAGATACTTTGCTGGGCGCGTTTTCCGTCTGGGCGCGAATAAGCTAAACGAATCTCTAGCGGCTCTTCGGTCGCAACCGCATCTGACACGGAACCACTCTTGTCATCCTCGACCCTACTAATATCGAAGTACCGGATGCTGCCCTTGTCACCCGGAACAGTGGAATTCATCTCCTGATCTCTCGTACGCGAGTGGAATCTATCTCGTCCACCGTACGACAGCCTAATAAGCGCATGTCTCGTTCTATCTCTAACCTGAAGAACTCCAGGGCTCGGTCCACTCCAGCCTCGCCACCGGCACCGAGACCATATAGATAAGGACGGCCGGCCGAGCAGGCGGTAGCACCGAGAGCTAGCGCTTTCATTACGTGGACACCGCGTCGAACACCGCCATCCAGTATCACCTCTAGCCGGTCGCCGACCGCGTCAACGATCTCTGGTAAAAGCTCTATTGGCGCAGGCGACGTGTCTAGTTGTCGGCCACCATGATTAGAAATCATTACCGCACTTGCGCCGACATCAGCCGCCCGCCTAGCATCCTCGACGGAGAGGATGCCCTTGATCGCAAACGGTCCATCCCACTCTTTGATCATCCACTCGGCATCGTCCCAACTCACTGTCCGATCGAGCTGATCGTTAAAGAAACTGACCAGCGTAGTGACATCCCCCTGAATTCGATCCCTAACATTAGCGAGCTCAATCGGCGGATGGGTAAAGTAATTCCAGACCCACCTCGGATGCATAGCGAAGTTAAAGAGTGTCGTCGGCGTCAACTTCGGAGGTATTGTCATACCGGTAACGAGGTCTCGCTCGCGATTCCCGGCAATCGGAACGTCAACAGTCAACGCCAACGCCGCATAGCCTGAATCCTTACATCGCTGTATAAATTCACGATTTAGGCCACGATCTTTAAACACATAGACCTGAAAAAGCTTGGGCCCAGTAGACGCCTCAGCTGCTTCCTCAATGCTCGTCGTCGAAATCGAAGATAGACAATACATGGTTCCTGCACGCGCGGCGGCTCTTGCCACAGCCTCTTCTCCACGGTGATGAAAGAGACGCGACATGGCGGTTGGCGAACAGAAAAATGGCATTTCGATACGTTGTCCAAACACCGTGGTCGATAGATCGATACTCTCGACATCAACCAAGAATTTCGGCACGAGCTCAAACTGATCAAACGCCTCGGTATTCTGCCGCATTGTCCACTCGTCACCTGCTGCGCCATCAATGTAGTGAAACATTGCAGCAGGCATGCGTTTCTCAGCTCGGGCCCGCAGACGGGCAATGTTGTAGCAGCTATCTAGAGATTTAGTAAACACGAAAAACCTTTAATTCTGAGTGCTGGTTCGGCCGACAGAGAGTTGAGCCTGAGCCATTTTCACGACAGCCTGCTTGGCTACCTCGGATAACTGGATATCGCCACTATCATCGTAGCCAGCGATTTCCTGACGCATAAGCGGACTCCAGAAACGCTGGAGATGATCGACAACACCGGCCACAGCCTTCTGCTTATCAGGTCCGTAGTCGAAATTAGCAGCGATCTGATTCGCCATTCGCACGAGCTTTTCTACCTGCATAGTCTCACGCCCGTTAAGCTAGCCAGCGGCCCCGTGCGTTAAAGCCTTCGCTTTCCGCAGTAGCTCTAACTGTTCTTCGCTAAACGCTTCAAACTTGTCCTGCCATTCCGATTGCTGCGTAACACGTGTAGCCTGAACCGCCGTCACTTTATATTCCGGACAATTCGTTGCCCAATCGGAATTGTCGGTCGTAACAACGTTCGCACCCGACTCGGGATGATGGAATGTTGTGTAGACAACGCCCGGTTGAACGCGCTCGGTAATGTCGGCCCGAAGAACGGTATCTCCAGCACGACTCTTGAGACCAACCCAGTCACCATGTTCGATTCCACGCTGTTCTGCATCGTGCGGATGGATCTCAAGGATATCTTCGTCATGCCAAGTTAGATTCTCAGTTCGCCGCGTTTGCGCGCCCACGTTGTATTGACTCAGGATCCTGCCAGTCGTCAACAAAAGTGGGTACTTACGCGTAGTACGTTCATCGGTCGCGACAAAAGGCGTGAGACGGAAAAGC
>Ga0310344_10000369_pt1 | contig 35861 bp, 37 predicted proteins | sample HC15DNA20200_MG_FD_203801 | JGI IMG/M metagenome (GOLD analysis project Ga0310344, IMG submission 203801) | Marine microbial communities from station ALOHA, North Pacific Subtropical Gyre - HC15-DNA-20-200_MG | ecosystem: Environmental > Aquatic > Marine > Oceanic | place: Pacific Ocean: North...
TTGATCCTCATACCCCCATTGCGCAGGGATGGCTGCGCGCCTCGCATCGTAAACTTGATAAGAAAAAATCAAAACCTTATTGGCCCTGGCATACGCATGATGAAAAACAACCGCTTAAACCAGGTCAAGTTTACGAACTAGATATTGATTTACATCCCACTGGAGTGGTTATACCAGCTGGGTACAGGCTTGCGCTTACGGTTCGTGGAAAAGATTATGTTTGGCCGGGTGCAAAAACACAGGATGAGCAATTTACGTTGTCAAACCTTGCTAAACCCATGACTGGTTGTGGACCATTTTTGCATGAAGATCCACGTGATAGGCCTAAAACAGTGTTTGATGGCAAGATTACCTTGCATACAGGTAAATCCCATGGGGCTTGGCTTATGCTGCCTATAATTCCACCTAAATAATTTTATAATTAGACCAGGTAATAAGGTTACTCTTAAAATAAATTAATATATTAGAACAAAACTAGAATGAGTATAACGTGGCATCCATAGCAATTTATATCGGAGCTGCTTTTGCAGAAGTCGCAGGGTGCTTCGCGTTTTGGGCCTGGCTTAAACTAGGTAAACCAATATGGTGGATTTTTCCCGGCGTATTTAGCTTAGTAATATTTGCTCTGCTTCTAACTAAAATTGATAGTGATTTTGCTGGACGAGCTTTCGCTGCGTATGGCGGTGTATATATTTCTGCCTCTTTATTTTGGCTTTGGATCATAGAACAAAATATGCCTGACCGCTGGGATTTTATTGGCTCGGTTATTTGTTTTCTCGGAGCAGGAGTTATTTTATTTGGGCCACGTGCTTAATAATTTACACAATATCGGATGGAGCCTAAAATTATTAATTCTTTATGGCGGAGGGAGTGGGATTCGAACCCACGATACAGTTGCCTGTATACACGCTTTCCAAGCGTGCGCCTTCAGCCACTCGGCCACCCCTCCTAGTCGAAGTTGCAATGCATTTAGACTGATAATAGTTAAAGTGCAATTTGTAAAAAGATAATAATCAGCGATGAAGAGATTGCAACAGCGAAGATTGACCATAAGTCATTTGTTAGGCTCAATTCTTGAGCAGTTCCTAAGAACATCTTTTAATAAGAAATACTAGAGATGATAAAACTAACCCGTATGATTGGTGCGACCCTAGTCTTGACAGGAAGTTTTATTTTTATAGTTGATCTATTTAATGTTTTGGAATCAGAGTTTATTTTTATTTCTTTAGGCGAAATTTGGTTTCAGATTAATAAAAGTAGTTTGATAATTTCTGAATCTTTCATATCACGTTACATCCCCTTAATAGGATCATGGCTTTGGCACCCTATTATTTCATCTATATTGACCCTACCAGCTTTTTTATTATTCGCCGCAACCGGACTTAGTGTTCTCCTTTTTTCAAGGAAACAAAAATAATTTGATTGAGTTAGAGGTTTAATATAAGGAGAGAAACATTCGACAAAATTGGCTAATTGTCATCCATTCTTAAGGCCTCAATGAACGCAGTTTGAGGAATTTCGACATTACCATATTGGCGCATTTTCTTTTTGCCTGCTTTCTGTTTTTCCAGAAGTTTCCTTTTTCTAGTAATATCGCCTCCATAACACTTAGAGGTAACATCCTTTCTCATAGCCCCAACTGTTTCGCGGGCTATTATTTTACCTCCAATTGCTGCCTGAAGAGCTACTTTAAAAAGCTGCCGAGGAATTAACTCTTTTAACCGCGTGCATAATGCGCGGCCCCTGGTTTCTGATTGAGAACGGTGAACTATCATTGAAAGTGCATCTACTGGATCACCATTTATTAATAAATCTACCTTGACTAAATCACTCGGTCGATAACTTTCAATTTCATAATCGAAACTTGCATAGCCGCGGCTTATAGATTTTAGGCGATCGTAAAAATCAAAAACTACTTCATTCAAAGGCAGGCGATAGACAGCCATTGCGCGATTACCAACATATGTTAAATCGATTTGTTCTCCGCGTCTATCAGTGCAGAGTTGCAATACGGCTCCTAAATAGTCGTCTGGGACAATTATATTTGCCTTAATCCACGGTTCTTCAATTTCTTTAATCCTTGTGACATCAGGAAAGTCAGATGGGTTGTGTAGGTCTATCTGACTCTTATCTGTTAAGTGAACACTATAAACGACTGATGGTGCAGTGGCGACTAGTTCTAAATTGAACTCCCTCTGAAGCCTTTGTTGAACAATTTCCATATGTAAAAGCCCAAGGAACCCGCATCGAAATCCCAACCCCAAAGCAGCGCTACTTTCTGCTTCAAAATGGAAGCTAGCATCATTCAAATGAAGTTTTTCTAAACTGTCTCTAAGATCCTCGTATTCAGCAGCATCTGAGGGAAAAACAGAACAGAATACGACGGGTACGGAAGGTTTGAACCCTGCCAACGCTGTGTCCACAGGCCTTTTATCATCAGTTATAGTGTCTCCAACTTGGCAGTCCGCAACAGCTCTTATAGAGGCCGTTACAAACCCTATTTCTCCAGGACCTAACTCGCTTTTTTCTGTCCGAGCAGGAGTAAAAACTCCCACACGATCAATTTGATACGATTTTCCTGCAGCCATCATTCGGATCTTTTGACCCTTAACTATCCGTCCATTTTTAACTCTTACGAGGGCTACAACGCCAAGATACGAATCATACCAGCTATCAATTAGTAATGCTTGCAATAGGTTGTCTTTATCGCCCTCTGGTGAAGGAAGGTTATTGATTAGGCTTTCTAAGACATCCTCTATTCCCAGGCCGGACTTGGCTGAAACTTCAATTGCGTTGTTTGCATCTAGTCCAATTACCTCTTCTATTTGTTCACGAACTTTCTGAGGTTCCGAAGCGGGTAAATCGATTTTATTGAGTACAGGTATGATTTCATGGTTAGCGTCTATTGCAAGATATGCATTAGCCAGCGTCTGAGCCTCCACTCCTTGGCTAGCATCGACAATTAAAAGAGAGCCTTCACATGCTGCAAGAGATCTTGAAACCTCGTAAGAGAAGTCGACGTGTCCGGGTGTGTCCATAAGGTTAAGTTCATAGGTTTGTCCTAATCTTGATTTATAAGTTAGACAGACTGTTTGAGCTTTTATAGTTATTCCGCGCTCTTTTTCCAGTTCCATTGAATCGAGTACTTGTTCACTCATCTCTCGTTCGCTAAGCCCACCACAATGTTGGATGAGCCTATCGGCCAGAGTTGACTTTCCATGATCTATATGAGCGATAATTGCAAAATTTCGAATATGTGATAGATCAGTCATTTGGATTTAGAAGTTAATCTTTATAAATATATGTTGATCAATCATTTATAACCTTGTGGATAACTAAAGTTTTATTTTCTTAAATATTTTGAGTGGTTATGTGTTTTCTAATATGTAGTATATTATTCATAAACTTATTTAAATAATTAGTTGATATTATCTTTTAAAAACAATTAGTTGCCATATCATTAAGGTTTTTTAAAAATTATATCCCAGTTATATTACATAGATTAAAAATTTCATAAATTATTAATGTAATTAATAATCAGATAATTAATATCTATGGATAACTTTATTGTCTCAGAGTGCCGCCTGTTTTATCGAATACAGTGGAAACAATCAGTTGTGAAACTTGATCAATTTCTTCTTCGGTCAGAGTTGAGTTTTTAGACTGTAATTTTACTTCTACAGCTAAAGATTTTTTTCCCGATTCAACTCCTTTTCCACTATAAACATCAAATAATTTTACGTTGGTGATTAAATTTGGCACAGCGCTAACCACAGCATCTAAAACATGTGATGCGTAAACATCATCATCAACAATAAATGCAAAGTCGCGATTGACGGGTTGGAAAGGTGATAAATTAATCGATGACCTTCTGGATTTTCCTTCTTTGCCCTCTGGTATATTATTAAGAAAGACCTCGAATCCAACCATAGATCCTTTAGCGCCTAATTTACTTAAAACGGCAGGATGTAATTCACCAAACCAGGCTAAGGTGTTTTTTCCTAGTGACAGGCCTGCCGACCTACCTGGGTGATAGTATGAGGGAACTTCGTTTATAGTTTTTAAGCTTTTTATAGACATGCCGGTTGCTTCTAGTGCCGCGAGTGCATCCGATTTGGCGTCTATTGCATCAACTGCCCTAGACTGAGATGACCAGTGTCGTGGAGACATATCGCCTTGCCTAACCCCAGTAGCAACTAATAGCTGCCCTTCGGGGTTATTATCTGTATAGGCTGGTCCTAGCTCAAATAAAGCCAGATCGTTAAATCCTCGGTCAGTATTTCGGATAGCAGCTATAATTAGATTTGGTAAAATAGATGGACGAAGCACATCTAGGTCAGAGCTAATTGGATTGACCAGATGTAACATGTCTGGTGATCCCCCGAACAAATCGGCGTTTTTAGAGGCCATAAATGACCACGTGATTGCTTCTTGAAGCCCTTGTGCCGCGAGAGCCCGTCTAACTTTATACTCTTTTCTTTGTGATCTACTTAATGCTGGTTGCGGTAAAGCTTCGTCGCGTTTTAATGAAATCGGGGGTATATTATCAAATCCAATAATGCGTGTAATTTCTTCAACAAGGTCTGCTTCCCCATGCACATCTGGACGCCAAGAGGGAGGAGAAACATTTATAATTTTACTTCCGTTAACAAGAAAGCCCAGGTCTTGGAGTGTTGATTTTTGTTTATCTAGGGAAACGTTGATCCCTCCTAATGTCATTACTCGTTCAGGATCCAAAGCGATATTTAGTTCATTTTTTGGAAGGTTGCCGGCTTTAACAATATTGCTCGTTTCACCACCACAGAAATCTAATATCATTCGAGCTGCCATTTCGGCACCCCAATTGGCAGATTCGGGATCAACGCCTCTTTCAAAACGATAACGCGCATCCGACTCAATTTGGAGGGATCGGCCAGTCGTTGCAACTTGAATTGGGTCAAATAGAGCAACCTCAAGAAAAACCTCTGTAGTGTCAGGTAGGCAACTAGAGTCCATACCGCCCATAACTCCTGCAAGGGCTTCGACTTTGCCTCCGTCAGCAATAACCGTTTTTTCTGTATCAAGTTCAAACTCTTTATCTATTAGAGAGTAAAAGCTTTCTTTATTTTCTGCCTTTCGCATAGTCAGCTTTTTACTTTTAAGTTTACTGGCGTCAAACACGTGTAGCGGGCGACCCACATCTATAGCAACATAGTTGGTTATATCAACCAGCGCAGAAATAGGCCTTAGGCCAATAGCTTTTAAACGATTTTGTAGCCAGCCAGGGCTAGGACCGTTTCTAAGACCTTTAAAATGACGGCCAACCACGTAATTACAAGCGTTTCCGTCATCAGCTATTTCCCAGGCTAGGGGGCTTTCGTAGCTACCTTTTAATGGTTCTGAGTTGCTAAGGGGTTTTAATTCTCCGAGGCCAGCAGCTGCAAGGTCTCTAGCAATACCTCTAACTCCAGTGCAATCCGGGCGATTGGGAGTTAACTCAATGTCAATAACAGGGTCATCAATCCCTAAAACTCTCGCTATTGGAGTACCTAACTGAGTGTCAGAAGAAACCTCAATTATACCATCATGCTCATCCGAGAGCCCCATTTCCTTTTCAGATACGAGCATTCCATTTGACTGAACACCACGGATTTTTGTTTTCTTAAGTTTTAATTGAAGACCAGGAATGTAACTACCGACTGGAGCAAAAATACCCAGCATGCCTTCACGTGCATTTGGTGCTCCACAGACGACCTCCACCTCCTCTTGCCCAGTATCAACTTTACAGACTTTCAGTCGATCGGCATTAGGATGCTTCTCAGCTTTAATAACCCGGGCAACTTTGAAATCAGATAGGTCCGAGCCTGGGTTATCTACTTTATCTACCTCGAGACCAATTTTGATTAAGGTCTCAACAATTTCATTGAGGTCCTTCTTGGTATCTAGGTGTTCTTCTAACCAACTAAGCGTAAATTTCATTTTTAACCTTTAAAGCCCACGAATCATAGATGGGATTGAAAGCGGATCAAAACCATAATGTGATAGCCATCTGAGATCTGCATCAAAGAAGGTTCGCAGATCAGGTATCCCATACTTCAGCATTGCGATTCTATCTATACCTAAACCAAATGCGAATCCTTGATATTCTTGTGGATTTATACCTCCGAATTCCAGTACTTTTGGGTGTACCATTCCGGAACCCATAATTTCTAGCCAGTTGTTTGCTCCATCACCAAAATTTCCTATCTTGAGTTCATCGTTTTCTCTAGAGCAACCAATATCAACCTCCATAGATGGTTCTGTGAAAGGAAAGTGGCTTGGTCGGAATCGTACTGGTAAGTCTGGAATTCCAAAAAAAGCCCGACAGAAGTCTATAATACAGCCTTTAAGGTGCCCCATATGAGTTTCTTCATCTATCACCAGTGCCTCTATCTGATGGAACATGGGCGTATGTGTTGAGTCTGAGTCACTTCTATATGTTCGACCGGGGGCTATAATCCGGATTGGAGGGCTTGAATTTTCCATGGTACGGATTTGGACAGGAGATGTATGGGTGCGCAAAACTAATTTTTCACCTTCATCACTCTCGGGAAGATAAAAGGTATCGTGCATTTGCCTAGCAGGATGTTCTGGAGGGATGTTGAGGGCGGTAAAGTTATGAAAATCATCTTCAATATCAGGGCCTTCAGCAACAGAAAATCCCATCTGACCAAAAATAGCAACACATTCTTCCATAGCTTGGCTTACAGGATGAATACTTCCTTTAGTTTTGGGACGTATTGGCAGGGTAACATCGCTCTTTTCTTTTAAGAGCCTTCCTTCCAGCTCTTCGGCTTCCAATTCATTTTGTCGAACAGAAATAGCCTCGATTATAGATGATTTTAACGAATTCAGATTTTGTCCGGCTTTTTTTCTTTCGTCATTACCTAAAGCACTAAGAGATTTCATATACTCGGTAATTTCGCCTTTACGTCCTAAAATTGAAACTCTGATGTTATCTAAGTTTCTAAGACTATCAGAACTTTTCACTTTATTGAGAAGCGTTGACTCTAGTTCCTTTAAGTCTGAGGGCGTCATTCTAGGGTCCGTATTTACTTGAAGGTCAGGTTAAGCAGATGAATTAAGAGCATCCTGAGCTTGATCAACTATAGCTTTAAACGCTTCTGGTTCTCTAACAGCAAGGTCTGCTAAAATTTTCCGATCGAGGCCTACTCCTGCTTGTTTTATCCCATTCATGAACTGAGAGTAAGTTAAACCATGTTGACGGGCACCTGCATTGATCCTTTGGATCCACAGTGCTCGGAAATTGCGCTTTTTAACTTTACGATCACGATATGCGTATTGTAGCCCTTTTTCAACTCGTTCTTTTGCAATTCTATAATTACTTGAATTACGTCCCCTGTAACCCTTGGCTAGTTTGAGAACTTTTTTACGTTTTGCGTGCCGGTGTACGGAGCTGGTTGCTCTAGACATCTATCAACTCCTCTTTTTAGCATATGGCATTGTTGGCATAATTATACGGCTATCTGAGTCAGACATAACACCAACTTTTCTTGCTTTTCGTTTCATGGACTGAGAACGTTTGCTCATTCCATGCCGCATACCTGATGGCTTAAAGCGAATTTTTCCAGAGGCAGATAGTCGAAATCGCTTTTTCGTCGACGATTTAGTCTTCATCTTGGGCATTTCATCCTCGCTTGTTTATGAGGTGTATATTTAACGGTTAGGCATGCCCAGAGTTTTTCTACTCCTTGCCGTACCATCAGTTTATTGGCGCGCGGTTTATAACTTTCTCTTGAGCTAAACGCAAGCTCTAGTGGTCTATTATAGTTAGTATAGACTAGTAAACACTAAATTTATGCTAATTTGTTAACAAAAAGTATCAAAAGATATATTCCAACTGAAGGAAATGATTATGGATCTAGAAATAAATAGTAAAACTGCTTTGGTTACAGGGGCTTCTAAAGGAATTGGCAGAGCAGTTGCCAAGCTATTAGCGGCGGAGGGTTGTGACTTGCATATTGCTTCTCGAACTGAAGCAGATTTGATGTCCCTTCGTAATGAAATAATATCGACTGAGGACGTTGAAGTGATTGTCCACCCAGTTGATTTGTCAACAGAAAAAGGCATAAGTAGTTTGGTCAAGGCTTCTGGAAACATTGATATTTTAGTAAATAATGCTGGCGCTATTCCGGCTGGTGATTTGGAGCGCCTTGACAATGATAAGATAAAACAAGCTTGGGATTTAAAAGTTTTTGGCTATCTCGGCCTTGTAAGAGCTTTGTACGCTCAAATGAGAGAAAACAGTGCCGGTGTGATAGTCAACATTATTGGGACGGCAGGAGAGAGGCCAAGATCCTCTTACATAGCTGGTGGGATGGGCAACGCAGCATTAATGGCAATGACGCGCGCATTAGGTTCTGAAAGTATAGACTATGGTGTTCGAATTGTTGGTATCAACCCTGGACCAATAGAGACAGATCGACTGGTTGCTCAGGCTAAAACCACAGCAGATATGAATTGGAGCGATGATTCAAGATGGCGTGAAACCCTAAAGGGTCTTCCTGGTGATCGTGCGGGATCCGTTGAAGAAATCGCTTGGCTCACTGCTTTTTTAGCCAGCCCTAAAGCATCTTGGCTTTCAGGAACCGTTATAATGGCAGACGGCGGTGAACATTCACGTCCACCTGGAAGATTATAAAACTGGCCCGCGTTTGTGTATTTTAGCGAGGGGCCATAACCATAGTGAGTTGCCTTCCCTCAAACTTTGGCATCTGCTCTACTTTAGCTATTGTTTCTAGCTCGGTTCTTACCCTTTGTAATACCTGGGCTCCTAACTCCTGATGAGCCATTTCACGTCCTCGAAAGCGCAGAGTAACTTTAACTTTATCTCCGTCATCAATAAACCTACGTGCACTTCGCATTTTTACATCATAGTCATGAGTATCAATATTGGGCCGCAATTTTATTTCTTTAACGTCAATAGTTTTTTGTCTCTTTCTCGCTACATTAGCTTTCTTCTGATCTTCGTACTTAAGTTTTCCAAAATCTATTATTTTACAAACAGGAGGGGTTGCATGTGGCGACACCTCAACAAGATCAAGGTTAACATTGTAAGCTCTTTCTATAGCAAGGTCGATGGAAACTATTCCAACTTGCTCGCCGTTTTCGTCAATTAACCGCACCTCGGCATTGTCGATATCTGTATTTACCCTGGGCCCCGATTGTTTAGGGGGGGCAATATCTACTGGTCTTTTATTGATCTATCTATCTCCCTGTAATTAATATTATTTAATTTAAATTAGTGTCTATCTTACACTGGGACTTCTTCCCTCGTCTATAAGTTGGCTGACAGCGTCGGTTAAAGCAAGTATTTCCTGATCTTTTGACCCAAGCCGCCTTATATTTACTGTCTCACTTTCTGCTTCACGTTGACCTACGACGATAATAACAGGCACATGCGCTAGACTGTGCTCACGAATTTTATAATTAATTTTCTCACTTCTTGTATCTTTTATAACTCTAAGGCCGGCCTCGATACAGGCTTCCTCAACTTTTTTTGCATACTCATCAGCATCATTGGTTATAGTCGTAATCACAGCTTGAACTGGCGACAACCATAAAGGAAAACGCCCTGCATAATGTTCAATAAGTATTCCTATGAATCTCTCAAATGATCCGAGAATCGCTCGGTGCAGCATAACTGGTCTATGCTTATTTCCATCTTCCCCAATATATGAAGCATCTAGGCGTTCAGGTAATACAAAATCGACCTGCAGGGTTCCGCATTGCCACTCCCTACCTATTGTATCCTTTAAAATGAATTCAAGCTTTGGCCCATAAAATGCACCCTCTCCAGGATTTGAAGAGTAATCTAGCCCTGCGTTGTCGGTTGCCTTAATCAGGGCTTGCTCAGCCCTATCCCAGGTCACATCATCGCCAGCTCGAATTTCAGGCCGGTCTGCAAATTTAACTTGCACATCCGTGAATCCAAAATCACGATATATCAATAATAATAAATCACAGAAAGACTTTGTTTCAGATACAATTTGATCTTCGGTACAAAAAATATGGGCATCGTCTTGTGTAAAGGCTCTAACTCTCATTATTCCATGGAGAGCGCCCGATGGTTCATATCTATGACATGAACCAAACTCCGCCATTCTAATAGGAAGGTCTCTATAACTAGTGGTGCCTTGCTTATAAATTTGTACGTGGCAGGGACAGTTCATAGGTTTAACAGCTAGAACGCGGTCATCATCGTCATTGATTGTGAACATATTTTCACGAAATTTTTCCCAATGACCAGATTTTTCCCAAAGTCCTCGATCAACTAATTGAGGAGTCTTTACTTCCGAGTATCCAGAATTTTCTAGCCTCTCACGCATATATTGTTCGCAAATCCGGTATAATGTCCATCCTTTTGGGTGCCAGAATACTGAACCGACAGCTTCTTCTTGAACATGAAAAAGGTCCATTTCTCGTCCCAATCTTCTATGATCCCGTTTTTCAGCCTCCTCTAGACGCGTTAAATAGGCTTTCAGCTCTTTTGTGTTTCTCCAAGCTGTTCCATAAATTCTTTGTAATTGTTGTTTTGTAGGATCACCCCTCCAGTATGCTCCAGAAACTTTCATAAGTTTGAAGGCTGATCCGAGTTTTGCTGTTGATGGCAAGTGCGGACCAGTACAGAGGTCAAGCCAATCACCTTGTCTATAAACTGATATTTCAATGTTTTCTGGCAATGTACCAATGTGCTCAGCCTTATATATCTCACCGGCACTAGTAAAAAATTCAATGGCTTCATTTTTCTTCCATATTTCCCTTGATATAATTTCGTCTCTTTTAACTATTTCTTTCATACGGGTTTCGATTTTCTCGAGATCATGGCTTGTAAAAGGTGTCTCGCGAACGAAATCATAGTAAAAGCCATTTTCAATGGCAGGTCCGAAAGTGATTTGAGTATTAGGAAATAATTCTTGGACAGCTTCAGCCATAACATGAGCTGCGTCATGTCGTATTAGATCGTAAACTGTATCGTCATCACTATTTAATGTAACTATTTCAATAGACGCGCTATTTTCTATGGTTGTTGATAGATCAAGTAAACGACCATCGATTTTGACCGCAAGTGCAGCTTTTTCCAGACCTGGCCCTATGTCTGCAGCTATCATTGCGGCGGTTATCGGAGCATTAAACTCGCGTTCACTTCCATCGGGCAGTGTGATTTTAATTAAGTTATTTATATCAGCCTCGGACATTTTTTCTCCATTATACGGGCGCTCTAAAAATTTTTATCAATACAAGTGTTGGACTTAACGCAATCTCATGTTTGCTTCAACCTCATCAACAGAAAGCTTTTCAAGAGATTCAATCCTCAGTATTTTTACATTTTCTCCACGTTGTCCACAAATAGCAGGATCCGAACTATGAGAAAATAGCACAAGTGTTGGCGTACCTGTGGCACCAATAATATGCATTGGGCCCGTATCATTACCTACTGAGCCCGAAGCTTTTCTAGATAGACCTATAATATCTATCATTGATGTTTTTGTCGTTAGATCTTTTGCTCCTGGGCAATAGGCTGTTATTGCTGATCCGATTTGTGTCTCGGCTGAACCACCTATTACTACTGGTGTGATTCCCCTAATTAATAAGCGTTTTGCTAACTTAGCATAATTTTTTTTTGGCCATCTTTTTTCTGGCCTATGCAAGGAGCCACCGGGAGCTAGTAAAACGTAGGGTTCAGGCAAAATAAATTTTTGACCTTCAGGGCGAATATTGTTCAAGTTTGGGGGGGGGACGTTAGTCACAGAGGCTAGGGATAATTGTTCGGCTTGTCTTTCTAATGTATGCATTAAATCCCTTTTAGGGTTACCATGATAATGAGAGCATCCTGATGCAGAGCCACACCAATCTACTTTATAAAAAAGACTCAGCAAATGATAAATAATTGCTGTTCGATCAGATGTTTGTAAATCGTATATTCTATTATATTTTTCTTGTTTGATTTTTAAAATTAATTCAAACCACGATCGCCATTGATGCCATGTTGGTCGTTCATCTATCAATATCTCATCAAACCATCTACCAGAATTAGCAAAGTCTTTATAAGGACTAGTTGTTAAAAGTGCGATATGTGAATCACTGTGGTGATTACGTATCGCTTGAAAAGGGCCGGTCGCCTGAACCATATCCCCCATGGCCCCTAATTTAATAACAAGAACGCGATGAATTTTTTTACAGGTTTTCATTAGATTATGATTTATTATGAAATTAGTTCAGAATAAACTTTTAATGTTGCCGAACACATCTCCTTTTTTGTGTACTTCATGCGGACATGAGTAATAGCCTTCTGACTTATCTCAAACCTATCTGATTCGGTCATAGAAAGAATATCGGATATGGAGGTGGATAGTGCCTCTGCGTCATTTGGCTTAAATAGCCAGCCTGTTTTTCCGTTTATTATTTGCTCAGCAGCTCCTCCATGATCTGCAGCGACAATCTGGCAACCCATCGCTTGTGCTTCGGATACCACTCGTCCAAAAGCTTCAGGTCTAGTTGAGGCAGATATAACTATATCAGTAATACTGTATGCAGCAGCCATATCATCACAATGGCCATGGATTTTTATGACGTCCTTCAAGTTTTTAGACTCAATAAGTTTTTCTAACTCCATTCTATACGATGAACGGCCTTGGTCTGATCCGAGAAGCAGGCATACTAAGTTATTATTATTTTTGTCATCCCTATCTTTCAGAATAGAAAATGCTTCGATTAGAAGGGATTGACCCTTCCATCTGCTAAGGCGTCCAGGAAGAGTTACAATTATAGAATCCTTATTTAACTTCCAAAGTCCTTTTAACTCTACATCTCTTGTTGAGGAAACGTTTTCAGAGGTGAATTTATCTAGATCTACGCCTCTTGGAATAACCCGTATTTTATTTTTAGATAAGTTATATCGGGTAATTAGGTGTTCAGCTATAAAGTTTGAATTAGCTATTACTAGGTCTCCGTCTGTCATAACTGAATTATAGTATTTCTTTAATTTTCCTAAAACACCTGGGCCATAACTATAAGTACCATGGAATGTTGTTAAAAACTTGCAGCCCGTGAGTTGTGCAGCCATTTTGGAGCTCCACGCAGGAGCGCGGCTTCGAGCATGAATTATATTGATATTATATTTTTTAATGATTTTTTTTAATCTGAAAACATTCAGAAATATAATAAATGGGTTTTTGCTGGCTAAAGGTAAAGTAATATGAATAGCCCCAAACTGCTGAATTGCTTCAGCCAGTCGTCCCCCAGACGAGGTAACAAATGCGGGTGTTTGTTCTTTAGTAAGCGCTTCAGCAACGTCGAAAGCTGTTTGTTCAGCGCCCCCTCCACCCGTATCAAGAGATGGCAGAACCTGCAAAACGACTGGGTTCATACTAGTATCTCCTAGGCTTAAAGATTTGTTAGGAATAATATATTGTATATTATACTAAATATTAGATTAATTTGAATGACTGAAATAAATTATATCACGACAAGTGAAGGCATAAAATTAGCATTTGCTGTCTCACAGGGTTCGCCTAACCAGGAATTGGGAATTGTTTTTCTTGGAGGGTTTATGTCTGATATGAATGGAGAAAAGGCAACTGTAATAGAAAAATGGGCGATAGCCGAGGGTTATTCGTTTTTACGATTTGACTATTCGGGACATGGTTTGTCTGAAGGTGATATACGAGATGGGACTATAAGTCGATGGACAGAAGATTCGCTTGAGATAATCGGGCACGTTCGTAAAACTGTAAGAGGGTTTAATGGCTCCCTAGTGCTTGTTGGTTCATCAATGGGTAGCTGGGTAATGATTAGGGTTGCCGATAAATTAGAGAAGTCTGGGTCTAAGCAGAAGGTGGCAGCTCTGATTGGGGTTGGAGCAGCACCAGATTTTACTTACGATTTACTACCAGAGATTTTAGGGCCAAATTTAATGTCAAATTTATCTGAGTTTGGATTTTGCGAGATAGAATCAGAGTACTCAGATCAACCTTATATAATAACAAAAGAAATGATTGAAGATGGAAATAGGAACAGAATACTTAATTCTTTAATAAAACTTAATATTCCTGTGTCACTTATTCACGGTCAGGCTGATAAAGATGTTCCATGGTCGCAGTCTTTAAAATTAATGGAGATGATTACTTCCGATGACGTTGAGTTAATTCTAATAAAAGGGGGAGACCACAGGCTATCTAATAAAGATAACTTACGAAGAATTATATCTGTGATAAAGAATAGAATCCAAAAAATTAAGTGATGTTAATATTTTCTTCATTAAATAAAGCCTGAAGACCCAATCGATAATTAGGATAGGCAAGAGTAACCCCCAACTCTTGTTTTATTAAGTCATTTTTAACTCTTTTGTTTTCTTCGTAAAAACTTTTTGCCATCTCTGAGATTTTTGCTTTTTCGTAGGGAACAGTTGGTGGTATTTCTTTTCCTAATAAATTGCAGGCGTATGCAATAACCTCTTGTGTTGATGCTGGTTCGTCATCAGATAGGTTATAGATTCCTCCGGGATTTGGTTGGTTCATTGATGCGAGGAGAGTATTGACAATATCTTGTATGTGAATGCGGTTGAAAACTTGTCCTTGCTTCATAACTTGTTCTTTTAATCCTTTTTTTAAAACTTCAAATGTATTACGTCCTGGCCCATATATTCCTGACAACCGAAACAAGTGAACAGGCAACCTATTGTGTTTCCACAAGCCATACCATTCATCTTCTATATTTGCTCTTCTTTGGCTGCGAATTGATTTAGGGTTTCGTTCAGTGTTTTCATCAACGTAACCACCTCCTTGATCGCCATACACCCCTGTTGTTGAGAGGTATCCAACCCATCTAAGGTTTTCCATTTGAGAGACTAAATCTATTTTGTGATGATCGATTACTGGATCCCCAATCGAGTCTGGAGGTATGGAGATAAGTAAATGCGTCATTCCTTTTAGGGCTTTATCTGGATTACTTAGTGGCTTATTGCGATCGAAAAAAAACATTTCATCGCTAGAAACATCTTGTTTTATTTTGCGGCGAGTTGTTCCTCGAACCGACCATCCTTTTAATCTGATGGTGTTTGAAAGAGCCTTAGCAGTATACCCAAAACCAAAGCAAAATAAAGTTTCAGCATTAGACATCTATTTAGAAGTCAAGGTTAGCATAGTGTTTTGGCGGCGGCACGCCAGGAATACGATCAGCAAGAAGAGATCTTAGGCTTGGACGGGATTTCAAACGTGAGTACCATGACTTGGCTTCTGGATAATCTTCCCAAGGAACATCGTTAATATAATCGAGACATGATAAATGCGCTGCTGCTGAAACATCAGCCAGAGAAAATTGTTTTCCTGCTAACCAGTTGCGTCGGGTCATAAGATATTCGATATAAGACAAGTGGGTAGTAATATTTGAGTGACCGGCTCGTATGGCCATTGAGGAAGGTGCTCCTAAGCCGAGAAATCGTTTATTTATTTTTTCGTCGACCAGATTCTTGGTTACTTCTCTATGAAACTTAAGGTCGAACCAAGCTATAAGTCTCCTTATTTCCGCTCGCTCGGATGCACTTCCTGCTATCAGAGGAGGCTCAGGGTGCTCGTCTTCAAGATACTCACATATGGCGTTTGAATCGGCAAAAACATTGTTAGAGCCTTCATCTGTTATTTCTAAAAGTACTGGCACTTCACCTGCTGGATTTAGGGCCAAGAATGCTTCCCGGCGTTCCCATGATTTTTCCACTACCAAGTCGTAGTTTAGTTTTTTTTCTCCTAGGGCTATACGTACCTTACGTGAAAAGGGGCAGAGCCAAAGGTGGTATAGTGTCCACATTTTATATAAACATCAGGTTATTGAATTTTTAGTTTTTAGAGGTCTAGCCCGTACCGATTGTTTCATGTAAATAATCACATATATCACTAATACAAATCTTTGCTTGATCAATCATATTCGATTGAGTGAAAAATGTATGCATAACGCCTGGATAAATTTTAAGATAATGAGGATGTCCTTTTTCTTCCATTATTTTGGCTAACTTTATAGAATCATCACGAATTGGATCTAACTCAGCTGCTGCAATGAAGGCGCTAGGCAAACTGGTCACGTCTCCTTTTACGGCGAAAGCTCTGGGATCATTCCTATCGGAACTTTGAACATAGTCAGAGTATACCTGACTGACGTAATTAACATCAAAGATGAAATCTCCATTTCCAAGCTCATTCATGGAATCCGAGTTTAAGTTGTCATCAAGAACACCGTATATGGAAACGACCCCTTTTATTAGATTAGGTCTTCGAGTGCAAAGCTCAAAAGCAACCCCAAATGATACACTGGCACCAGCGGAGGCACCCCCAATCACGATTGAATTACCGTCCAAACCCCAGCCCTTTGCCTCTTTTGACAACCACTCAACAACTGCTGTGATTTCAATAACTGGATCGGGAAAAGAGTGTTCAGGCACGTGGACGTAATCGCAACTGATGACTGCTCCCCCCCATTCTTTAGCTATTTCTCTCATTTGCCTGTCGTTAGATAATTGATTTCCTAATTTAAACCCTCCTCCATGCAAATATAAAAAAATAGGTAAATTAGGTTTGTTTTTCCACTTATAAAGGCGCATTGGGACGTCTCGGAACGGGCCAGCAATGCTTTTGTCCTGCTGGACATCCATATCGGGGCCGCCCTTATTCCAGATAGATCGAGCTTTATTTGTGCTTTCTCTAATTTCATAGAGGGTTTCACCAGCTCCTCCCAAGCTTTCCACTATTTCTATATTTTTCTTTAAAGCTGCGGCCTGTTGAGGGTGGACTTTATCAATCCAGATGTTTTTTTTATCTTTGGTTTCATCAGCCATAGAACTTTCCTCAAATTATTGTTATTAGCGATGTTAACATTTTTAAAATTTATTTATGAGCTTACTTAAAAATAACAAATTTGGTATGAGCAATTATGAAATTTATCGAGGTTAGTTAGAAATATAATTTATTATTACTAATTTTTACATAGCACAAATAAACGGAAATAGAATTTTATGGGCGCTATAGAAATATCTATTTTGGCTTGTTTACAAGGTATCACGGAATTTTTACCTGTAAGCTCTTCAGGTCACCTTCGCGCTGCTGCTGAAATATTAGGGATACAAGGAAGTACCCTCGCGATTGACGTTTCAGTTCATGTAGGAACTCTTTTTGCGGTAATAATTTATTTTTTGAAAGATATTACAAAAATAGCTAGTGGTTTGATAAGGCTTCTTGGTGGCAGAAATAATGAATACGCCCAACTTGGGATTTATGTTGGAATAGCAACAATACCTATTTTTTTGGTTGGATTGATAGGACGTGAATTTATTGACGGTAATCTAAGAGGGCTGGAGGTAGTAGGATGGATGTCAATTGTATTTGGGATACTTTTATTTTGGGCTGACCGCTATGGTATGACAATACAAAAACTAAAACACCTTAAGCTAAGTGATTCCTTAATAATTGGGGTTGCTGAAATCTTTGCATTGATTCCTGGCACCAGTCGAGCTGGAGTAACAATAACTGCTGCTAGAGCCCTAGGTTTTGAACGTTCTGAGGCTACTCGCTTTTCAATGTTATTATCAATTCCGGCAGTAGCAGGAGCAGGGTTTTTAGTTTTTGTTGACTTACTAAATTCAACCAATACTTTTGTTTGGACTGAGGCAATCGTTGCAGGCGTACTAGCTTTTCTTACCGCTTTAGGGGCGATACATTTGCTTCTGAGGTGGCTTAGAACTGCCAGTTTTTTGCCTTTCATCGTCTACAGATTATTAATGGGGGGGGCCATCCTATTTTGGATTTATTGGGCTTAAGAATCTGACCTTCTGCCAAGCCTTCCGCCTTTACGATATCTTTTTAAGTAAGTTGGAAGAATGGTTTCTAAAGAAGTGGGTTCAACACCCAATTTCTTTATATTTAGGGCGTCTTCATGAACAACATTATTAACTCTAAGAGAAATCATTTGATCTCTAGTTAGTATTGGTTTGGGCAGCAACTCTACTAGCGCTGCCTGTAAATCCCCCACTTTAAATGGAACTGGTAGCAAAAGTCGATTGCGATTGGTATAACGTAAAATCACTTCCATCAATTCAGTGTATGTATATATGGTGGGGCCTCCTAGCTCGTAAGTATTGCCATATGTTGATTTGTCATCGATCGAATTTACAATAGCTCTAGCGACGTCGCTGACATAAACTGGTTGGAATAACGTCTTCCCACCACCGTAGAGTGGGAGCATAGGTGTCATTCGTAATAGGCTAGCGAATAAATTGAAGAACTTATCTTCGGCACCAAATAAAACTGAAGGTTTAAATATCGTAGCCTCTGGGTAATTTTGAGTTAGCTTTAATTCTCCTTTACCTTTCGAACTAAGATATTTTGATTTTGCTTCAACATTTGCCCCTAAAGCTGAAACTAATGAAAAGCTTCTTACGCCTTCTTTTTTGGAAAGCTCTCCTAATACGTCCAGGGCATCAATATGGACAGATTGAAAAGTTTGATTTCGTTTTTCATACAAAATCCCGACAAGGTAAATAATTTTATCTGTTTCCTGAACCATTTGTTTTAAACTCGATTCATCACGGATATTTATTCGAATTGGAGTTACTTGGCCTACTTGGCCTAGTGGCTTAAGAAATTTTGCTTTTTCTATATCGCGTACAGCAACCTTAACAACTGCCCCTTGATCTGCGAGTAGCTCGACTATATATCGGCCTAGGAAGCCTGAACCACCAATTACTGTAATACGCTCTTGTTTCATTACTACTGGCTTTCATTTTTTTAATCGTTGACTTATGGGTTAGAAAATAACAAGCCTTAACTTGCTATCTATAACTCTTGTTTGACGATATTGCCAAGGTCACAAATGTATTATTCGGATTGACAATGTTAAGTGGCAAATATTACCTAATCCTATGAATTTATGGTAAGGCTCAAGAAAGCATTAAATAAATAGAGAGATTTGACAGTGGAAATAAAGCTTTACAAAAATGACATTCCTGATGATGTTGATCTTGGAAAGGTAATTGCTATTGATACTGAGACACTCGGGCTTAATTTAGTTCGTGATCGTCTTTGTTTGGTTCAAATGTCTAGTGGGGATGGTTGTGCTCATCTAGTTCAGTTTGAATCTGGAGAGCAAGACTCTTATTCTGCACCAAATTTAAAAGCAATATTAAATGATACAAGCTGTTTGAAGCTATTTCATTATGGTCGTTTTGATTTGGCAGTATTGAAGAGGGACTTGGGCGTAATGTGTCAGCCTGTTTACTGCACAAAAATAGCTTCAAAGCTAGTACGTACCTTTACCGATCGGCATGGTTTAAAAGATTTATGCCGTGATTTGTTAGGAGTTGAGCTTTCTAAGCAACAGCAGACTTCTGATTGGGGAGCTGATCAGCTAAGTGAACAGCAGTTAGAATATGCTGCTAGTGATGTTTTGTTTTTGCATGATATAAAAGATAAATTAGATGCGCTCTTACTTAGGCAAGATCGATTGGACCTTGCTGAGAGATGTTTTGAATTTTTACCCTATCGAGCCGAACTAGATTTGGCTGGTTGGATGGAAGCAGATATTTTTTCACATAGCTAACTCTTTAAAGATATGAAAAAATTAGGTTGTTTAAAAGAACAATGAAAAACCATAACCGGATTAATGAGGAAGTGAACGGAGTGAATGATATAGCGGTAGCTCGCAAGCTGCTAGATTTAGAAGCAGAAGCTATAAAGAAACTGTCCAAACAACTCGATGATAATTTCTTGAATGCTACAGAAATATTATTGAAAGTAAGAGGACGGGTGATTGTAACGGGTATGGGAAAGAGCGGGCATATTGCTTGCAAAATTTCCTCGACACTGGCAAGTACTGGTTCGCCCTCACAATTTGTCCATCCTGGTGAAGCCAGTCATGGTGATATGGGGATGATTACTAGATCCGATGCAGTTTTAGCCCTTTCGAATTCAGGGGAAACTCCTGAATTGGGTGATTTGTTGGATTATTGTAGAAGATTCAATATCCCACTTATCGCGATTACAAGTAATTGTGATAGTACATTAGCAAAAAATGCAGACTGCTCTCTAATTTTGCCTGAAATGCCTGAGGCTTGCCCTATGGGATTGGCTCCAACAACATCTACTACATTAATGTTAGCGATCGGTGATGCCTTGGCTGTTGCCCTCTTGGAACGGAGAAAATTCACAAAACAAGATTTTCAGGTGCTTCACCCTGGAGGAAAACTAGGACAGGCACTGTTAAGGGTAGACGATATTATGCATGTGGGTGATGATTTACCATTAACTGGGCCAGATGAGTTCATGTCGGATGTTATTTTAATAATGACAAATAAGATGCTTGGCTGCGCAGGTGTTGTTAATAGCCAGAAAAAACTTTTAGGAGTTGTAACAGATGGCGATTTAAGACGGCATATGGGGAAAGATTTGCGCAACACCTCTGCAGCAGAAGTTATGACAAAAAATCCAAAGACCATTAGAACTGGAGCGCTTGCTGCAGAAGCACTTGGTATAATGAACGCTAACTCAATAACTGTTCTCTTTGTTATTAATGAAGGGATTCCAATTGGAATTGTTCATATGCATGATTGTTTGCGTGCCGGGATTGCCTAAGGGTCATGAAAGATACTCCACAATCAACCTCATTGGAGGGCGCAGCCGTGGATGATCGAAAATCTTTATCAAAAAAGTTATCGGAGATGGGTCCTCGAACACAGACGGGGGGATTTGCTAGGTCTCGCGTAGTTTCAGCAATGAAATATATTCTCCCTGGATTAGCGATGGCACTACTCGTGGTTGTCGTTGCATGGTCAGAATTCGATAATGATAATAATAGGTTTCAGGCCCCTGAAGCCGTTGGGCCCATAGGAACCTCTAGGCCCCAGGTTATTAATGCAAGAGTTGTAAGTGTTGATTCTAGGCTAAGACCCTATCAAATAACCGCTGATTCAAGCGCGTTAAAGAAGATCGAAGGTAGGGAATTTTATTTTCTAGAACACCCTAAAGCAGACTTTGTTTTAGAAGATGGTTCTTGGGTTGCCCTTACCGCTAACGATGGAGAATATGAAGAGAAAAGCAAAAATCTATTTTTGGTCGGTAATGTCAGCGTATACCATGAGAAAGGTCACGAACTTAAAACACTAAAGGCTATGATAAATCTTGATGAAAGGTCAGCTTTGGGAGACGAGAGTGTCATAGGAAAAGGTCCACTTGGTTCACTAAGCTCAGAAGGCTTTCGGATTTATGAAGGAGGGAGTCGAGTTATATTTACTGGTAAATCAAAAATGATTGTTCGCAGCGGATCGAGAGATATTAAATGAAGGTTGAATTCAAAATTAGTTTTTTTACTTTTTGTGCTTGGATATTTTATTCGGTGATTTTAGAGTTTAATGTAAATGCGCAGACCCTAGGCTTTGGCCTTAATAATACAGATCCGATACATATCGAAGCAAGCGAGGGCATAGAGTGGCATAAGAACAAAAAACTATATATAGCAAGGGGTGATGCAAAAGCTCGACAAGGAAGAGTTACGGTCTTTGCGGATGAGTTATTAGCTCATTATCGATCGACCGAAACTGGATCTGAAGAAATATATAAAATAAATGCTAACGGTAATGTTTCAATTGAGTCAGATAATGATAAAGCCACCTCTGATAAAGCAGTCTATGATGTATTAAAGGGGGCATTAATCATGACTGGTAAACGAATTCGATTTACAACCCCACTGGACACCATCGTTGCTCGAAAGAGCCTTGAATATTATGAAAAAGAGAATTTAGCTATTGCTCGAGGAGATGCTATAGCAATTCGTGATGATAAACGCCTGCGAGCTGATATACTTAAAGCTCATTTTATCGCCAATCAAGGCGATAATAATTCCACAAAAATTGATCTAATTAAAGCAACTGGGAATGTTCATCTTTCAACTGCCACAGATATTGTTACTGCCGAAAATGCGGTCTATAAAGTTAATGAGGGGCTCGTGTCTATGAATGGTAGCGTAAAGATTACCCGAGGGCAGACACAATTAAACGGTGACCGAGCAGAGGTTAATCTTAATACGGGGGTAAGTCGTTTACTCACGATGGTTAAAGGTCAAAAGAAGTCAAACGAGAGAGTTAGGGGTATTTTTATGCCTTCAATACTAAATAAAGACAATGATTTGCGCAGGAACAAATAATGAGAGAGAGAGAAGTAGCTCAACAAGATGATTCTTCAGCTCCTAGACTTGTACTGGAAAATGAGGGTCTAAACGCAGCGAACATAGGAAAACGTTTCAGTAAAAGGCCTGTTGTACGAGATGTTAGCGTGCAAGTTCGACGCGGTGAAGCGGTTGGACTTTTAGGGCCTAATGGTGCTGGTAAAACAACCTGTTTTTATATGATTACTGGTTTATTATCTCCTGATACTGGCACTATTTATCTAGATGGCCATGATATTACCGATCTTCCGATGTATAGAAGAGCCCGTTTGGGAATTGGATATTTGCCTCAAGAAGCCTCTATTTTTAGAGGTCTAACGGTGGAACAGAATATACGAGCGGTTATTGAGGTCGTAGAGCCAGAAATAGAGCGCCGAGAGAGCCTGTTGGAGGACTTGATGGCTGAGTTTATGATCAGTCATCTGCGCAGAACACCCTCTTTAGCATTGTCCGGTGGGGAGAGAAGGAGGGTTGAAATCGCCAGAGCATTAGCTTGCCGTCCTCATTTTATTCTTTTGGATGAGCCATTAGCTGGAATAGATCCAATAGCTGTTTCTGATATTAGAGACTTGGTTGGTCATCTAAAACATAGAGGTATCGGTGTTTTGATAACTGACCATAATGTTCGAGAGACTCTAGATATTGTGGATAGGGCGTATATCTTGCATGATGGTGCTGTTCTTATGAGTGGCAGCCCCTCAGAAATAGTTGATCACAGTGATGTTAGACGTGTCTACTTAGGGGAAAAATTTACACTCTAGAACACTCAAATGATTGAAACTCTTTCAAAATTATATTTGCGGAATAATAGATTACTATATTATGCCCTAATAGTTTGCATTGTTAGATTCTAAGTACTTTAAACATAAAATTTATCTTTTTTTCATGAATTTTTTTTAATATCTTTATTATACGAATATTCCCCCTTAAATAGAGAGATCATATCAATTAGGAGTGTTCTAAAAACAACATATATAACAATGAGTTATTTGATTCCTCTGTTCTTGTGTGTGCATTTCTTATGAGATAAAGAGGTGTTGACATGTCCCATTGCCATAACTATGTTCCGGCCTCCTAGATAAGGGGACCCTAATAAGGACTTGCTCTCAATATTCTGGCTGAACAGAAACACGAGATTAATAATCTCGGCACCGGGGCATAAAATAATTGCAAGAATATGACTATTAAAAGTAATTCCAACTCGAGTTTTGGTCTATCAGTTTTTGTATAAATGTAAGTGAGAACTCTTTAATGGAAATATCAGATTTGATTACTGTTGAAAGCGTCATTCCTGATCTGCGTGTCACAAGTAAAAAACAGACTTTGCAGGAGCTATCGAAATATGCGTCCAAAATAACCGGTCAAAATGAGCGCGAGGTCTTTGATGTTTTGCTTGAGAGGGAGCGGTTGGGTACTACGGGCGTAGGAGATGGTCTTGCTATTCCTCATGGACGCCTACCAAACTTAAAAAGAATTTATGGATTATTTGCTAGGTTGGAGAAGCCTGTTGATTTTGATAGTATTGATGATTGTCCAGTTGATTTGGTGTTTTTGTTGTTAGCTCCCGAAGGCTCAGGAGCTGATCATCTTAAGGCGCTTGCAACTATATCAAGGCTTTTACGCGGTTCGTCTTTTTGTCAGAAGTTAAGAGGCGCTAATAATCGTGAAGCCATATTTGCGTTATTATCTCAAGAACCAGAGACAGACCAAGCCCTCAAGGCCGCTAGTTAGGGATTAATGCACGCTCAAGGGATTTAACTCATTTTGCGTTATGGTTGCAAAGGCAACCTCACGGCCTTCGACTACAGCTACCTCACTACCATCCGCTGTATGTATTGAGTACATGTTTTTTCCTATAGTGTTTTTTAATTTAACATAGGCCATGTCATCAATTCCAAGTGATGCAAATTCTTCTTCTGGTATTAGCTCCCATGTATCTTTATTTACTGTTTTCATTTTATTTTTGCCTTCTAATTCCTGACTTATTCTTCTTTAGGGCTAATATTAATAGTTTCATTATCAATTGATGGGTTTGCTAAAGTGATTTTTATATTCTTAACCACTTTTTCTGGTTTGGGTTGTCTTAAATTAATATGCAATAAACCTCCGTCTAATAAAGCACTAACAACCTTTATACCTTCTGCTAAAATAAAAGTCCGTTTAAATTGTCTGTTGGCGATACCTCTGTGAATGAAGGTGCGCTTATCTTGTTCTTGTTTATGTCCCTTAATTATTAGCTCACTGTCCACTAAATCAATTTCAAGATCCTCAAGGGGAAAACCTGCTACAGCAATACTTATCCTCAGTTGGTCGCCGCCTATCTGTTCAATGTTATATGGCGGATAACCTTCAGCAGAAGTTTTGGCGATACTTTCAAGTCTTCTTTCAAACTGGTCAAATCCTAATAGTAAGGGGCTATTTAGCAACGAAATCCTTGTCATAGCATTACTCCTCTTGTTATGAGCGAGTTAAGGCCGTGCATAAGTAAAGCACTTTCAGGGTCCTGAAATGGCACCCAAATAAGAACATTAATATATTAAGAGTTTAGAAGTAATTATTGTTATTTCGAGTTTCAAGAGCCTCGGATCTAATCACAATAAAAGTAGACAAATTTCTGATTATTTTGGGAACCTTGTTTCAGGGACTCCCTTAACGCCAACATCTAAAGCGATAAGATCTCCTGCATGAGGCTCTTTAATAATTTGTTCTTTGTTCATCATGATTTTTGCTGTTGTAACGAAAAGCGTTTTCATTCCTTCGCCACCGAATGCACAACAAGTTGGACGGCTAACAGGCAGATCTATTTTTTGATTTACTGAACCATCGGGGGCAAAGCGAATCAAGCGACCACCGCCAAATTCGGCGCACCAATAATGATCCTCTATATCTACTGTTGCACCATCAAACGTCCCTTGTGTTGAATCATTATGTATTGTGGCAAAAGTTCGACATTCACCTATTGAACCATTAATAGTGTCATATTCTATGGCCCAAATTGTTCGACGAGGTGAATCAGTAAAATACATAGTTTTTCCATCGATTGACCAAGCTATACCGTTTGATACAAATATATCAGTTTTCATACGATGACATGTATAATCACTGTCTAAGCGATAAAGCGTTCCTATCGGTTCACGATCAAAATAGGTTTTAGGTGGACCGATTGGATCGTACATGGTACCTGCCCAAAAACGGCCCTGTCTATCGCATTTTCCATCATTGAAACGGTTTAATGGCTTATCCGCTTCTGGATTGTGTATCCATTCTATATGATCTGAGCTAGGGTCAATAAATGCGAAGCCATCTCTTAACGCACTAATAAAACCTCCAGACTTACGCAGCGCTATCGACCCAATTTCTTGTTCTACTGGCCATGACTTATCAATTTTTGATATAGGATCATAGCAATGGATTGCTGGGTCTTTTATATCTACCCAATAAAGTAAATTATCTTTAACTGACCAAACAGGACTTTCTCCTAGAATTGCATTAGTTTTAATTATATCAATAATTCTTGCCATACCCAATATCCTAATGCTTTCTTGTTGGAAGCCATATTAATACGATACACAATAATATTATCAGTTAGTTAGCACCCAAACGACGCCATTAAATTGGAGAAACGCTTATTATGATTGTAGATGCACGGACATATACTATTGCTGCAGGAAAAATTAATGATTATTTGAGTAATTATAGTACGAACGGATTACCCTTACAACGCAAACATGGCTTTGATTTAGCAGGTTATTTTACTGTTGAGACAGGAGCATTAAACCAAGTTGTACATTACTGGAAATGGGAGAGCGCTGCTCACCGTCAGGATAGTAGACAGGAACTCAACAAAGACCCTGAGTGGATCGATTACAGATCTTCAAATTCTGAGGGGGTAATTGTTAGTCAGAAAAACCGTTTATTGATGGCGACTGATATTGTTGAGCCCTTTAATTTTTCAGGCACTGGTAGTGAAAAATCTTTTATAGATGAACGGACCTATACATTGAGTTATGCTCAAGCTCCTGCCTATGTTGAAATTACAAAGAAATTAGCAATGCCAATTATTGAGAAAGCTGGTTGGAAGTTATTGGGGTATTTTACCTCAATTACCGGGACTATAAATGATGTCGTACACTTATGGTATTGGGAAAGCCAAGAGCAGAGAGAGAAACTGCAACCAATAGTAACGAATGATCCAGGGTGGCAAATTTATCAAGCAGCTAATGGACATAGAATTCAAAAACAGGAGAATCGGTACTTAATTTCAACGGATTTTTCTCCAATCAAGTAATTGTGGGCTTTCTATGAAAAACAAAACTCTTCGTCCTAAAGATGCGGCAACGCTTATTCTTTATAAAATTGACGGCGATGAACTAAGAGTTTTACTTGGTCAGAGGCATAAGGGGCATATTTTTATGCCTAATGCGTATGTTTTTCCAGGTGGTCGAGTTAATTCTGTTGATAGCAGAGTTCGTCCATCTTCTTCACTTAAAGCGGATGTGCTGGCAAAACTAGAACGAGCAGCAAACCCTGCCCGCGCTCGTGCTATAGCCGTTGCTGCAATAAGAGAAACTTATGAAGAAACAGGACTATTAATCGCAAGAAATATCAACAAAGAAAAAATCTGGCACATGAACATTGGTCCAAAATTAGGAGAAATTAACTATTTTTTTAGAGCGATTACCCCGCCAAACCGCGTTCGCAGATTTGATGCAAGATTTTTTTTCGCTGACGCTTCAGTTGCGAATGGAACATTAGGAGGAGATGGTGAATTGACAAACCTGGATTGGTTTTCATTAGAGCAAATTCGTGATTTGGAAATGGCGGGTATCACTCGAATAGCTCTTGCTGAGTTTAGAAGAGCGTTATTAGATGACAATTTTTCTAGTGAAAATAACTTAATTCCTGTTTCTCGCTTTATTAGGGGTCGCTATCAGATAACGCTGGAATAGGGCTAAGTACAAAATTCGTAATCTTTTTCTATTGTTGGGTCGCCAGTGCATTTTGCACGATTTGTTTCAACCAAGTGAATCATGTGCGCTAATACTGACCGACCAGCAGCTTTATGGAGCTTCGGGTCAATTCCTACATACATTCGTTTTACCATTTCAGGTATAAGAGAAATACCGTCTTTTAGGCACTGAATTATCTGTTCTTCTCTTTCTTTTCGGTGAGCTACCAACGCGACAATAAAAGATTTTGGATCTGAGATGGGCGCCCCATGAGTCGGATAGAAAGTAATTTCTTTTCTATCAGCTACTTTTTTTAGTGAATCCATATATGATTTCATATTGCCGTCTGGGGGGGACACAACTGTTGTGGACCAGCCCATTACATGATCCCCACAGAAAAGAGCATTTTCTTCTTGAAACGAAAAACACATATGGTTGGAAGTGTGGCCAGGTGTGTGAACTCCTTGCACTGTCCATCCCTCCCCCGGAATAATTTCACCATCATTAACAAAATGGTCAGGAGTAAAATCAAAATCTGCCCCTTCTTCTACAGTATCACTTTGTAAATTTCTCCCATGAGGACCAAACGCATAAGAGGGGGCTCCTGTGGCAGCTTTTATATGTTCAACAGCAGGAGAATGATCTAAATGGGTATGGGTGACTAGTATATGACTTATTGATTCGCCACTTAAAGCACTAAGGATGGCATCAACATGCTCGGGTATATTAGGTCCTGGATCAATCACCGCCACCGAACCCGAACCAATTATATAGGTGCCAGTGCCATGAAATGTGAATGCGCTTGGATTGGGAGCCATAATACGTCTAATATCTTTGGCAATGTGTTGGCAAACACCGTACTCAAAATTTAACTCACGGTTAAAGGGAATTTTTATAGACATTCCGACTCCGAATTTTCGTTATCAATATTATGAACGTCCTACAACAGCTTCTTCTTTAAGACTAGAAATTTCTTCTTTATCAAACCCCCACTCTTCCAATACTTCTTCTGTGTGTTCTCCGGGTTTAGCAGGAGGAGCATGGACACGTCCTGGAGTGCGGCTAAACCTTGGTGCAGGAGCAGGCTGGGTAATTCCAGAGACTTTAACAAAATTTTCTCTTGCTAGATTGTGCGGATGGGATGGAGCCTCATCTAGCGATAAAACCGGAGCAAAACAGACATCTGTTCCTTCCATTATACTTACCCATTCATCCCGGGTTTTTGTCTGAATTTTTTCTGAAATTTTTTCTTTCAGTGTAGGCCATTGACTACGATCCATCTGAGGCGGAAGTAGCTTAGGATCAAGACCTAATTTTTCCAGTAAAATTTTGTAAAATTTTTCTTCTATAGAACCTATTGAAATAAATTTTTCATCGGAGGTTTTAAACGCTCCATAAAACGGGGCAGCGCCATCAAGGATATTTTTTTCACGTTCATCATTCCAGTATCCCGAGGCGCTTAAGCCATATATAGGTGTCATTAAAGATAACGCTCCGTCTACCATGCCTACGTCTACGACTTGGCCTAGCCCACTTTTTTGTGCTTCATAACTTGCGGCCATTATTCCAAAAGCGAGATACATTCCACCTCCTCCATAATCCCCAATCATGTTAAGTGGTGGAACAGGATTTTCTTTTGGGCCAATGGCATGTAGGGCTCCAGTGAGGGCAATATAGTTGATATCATGTCCGGCTGCGTGAGAAAGGGGTCCAAAGTTTCCAAATCCAGTCATACGGGCGTAAATCAATCTCGGGTTACAAGCTAGAGCGTCGTCAGGTCCAAGTCCTAGTTTTTCAGTAACCCCTGGGCGAAAAGGATCGATCAGAACATCAGCTTTTCCGATCAATTTCATAACCACTTCTGTTCCTTCAGAACTTTTAAGATCCACTGCTATTGATCTTCTACTTCGATTCATAAGATCAAACTCAGATCCCCTCGGTACTCCTAAACCCGAATCTACACGACGGTCGACCCGAATTATATCTGCTCCTAAGTCTGCCAAGAGCATTGCAGCAAAGGGTGCAGGGCCAATGCCCGCCAGTTCTATACATTTAAGACCGACTAGAGGACCAGACCTAGAGTTATCTAACGAGTTAGACATTTTTTATAACTCCTCTGTACATGTAATTTTTATTTTAAATAATTTATTTATCCATTTCCTTGGGAAAATCTGGTTGAGCTTGAGGTCGAGCATTAAAAACAGCAGGGACCGTCATGCACTCTTCAAAAATACGGGAAATGGTAGGAAAAGCGCTAGTATCAATTTCAAATAGCTTGGCTGCACCAAACTGGGGAACTACGCATAGATCAGCCATGGTTATGTTATCACCATGACAATAGATCCCGGTTTCTCTATCTTTATTAAGGATTTCTTCAATTGCTGTAAGCCCCTTTGTGACCCAGTTTTTTATCCAAGCACTCAGTTCTTCTTCGGTATGCCCCATTTCTTCCACTATGTATTTTCTAACTCTCGGAACGACCAGTGGGTGAGTGTCGGCAACAGAAATAAGGGAAATTGATCTCACTCTTGCTCGACCTAATTTGTCTTTTGGCAATAAAGCGGGTGATGGATAAGCTTCTTCGATATATTCTAGTATGGCTAATGACTGAGTGAGTACGGTTTCATTATCGACAAGTGTTGGTACTACCATTTGAGGATTAATTTTGCGGTAGTCATCGTTAAACTGTTGACCTTCTATTAGATCCATTGAGGTAACTTCAAAAGGAATTTCTTTCAAATTAAGTGCAATTCGAACCCGAAATGCAGCTAGAGAGCGCCAGTAACCATAAAGTTCCATAAAATTTCTCCACTAATTTAAAAAATATTATATTTCATTCTAGTTGGCCAGTCGTAGAACATTTCGTCAAGATCAGGGCTGATCGTTGAAGATTGTTTTTTTATATTTTTGTCCATAAATCAATTTTGTAATGTTGGTTGCTATTAAAAATGCAATGAATGGCAGTAGCATTTGCATTAAAGCATATGTCCCGATTATTCTTCGATTGCCACTTGCTGCCAGGCTAACTGCTTCTGTTGTAAGGGTTTCGAATCTTCCTGCTCCAGCGAAAAGAGTTGGAAGATAGAGGCTAACGCTGACTGCAAAACCCACAGCAAAAGCTATCAGAATTGGCTTCAGCAACAAGGGTAATTTTATGCGTAGCATAAATTTAATGTGGCTAGAGCCTAAACAGACCGCTGTTCTCCTGTATCGGTCGTCTAAAGAACGATAAGTGTCTTCTAGAGATAGAAACACATAAGGTAATACAAAAATCAGATGGCAGAAAGCAACGGCTGACCAGCTACCATCAATATCCATGATGATAAAAAAAACCTGGGTTCCAAATAAAAAAGCAATCTGAGGCACTAATAAAGGGATATAAAGTAAAAACCTAAATCGATTTGAAACTTTATGTCCTGATTTGGCTTCACTTTCCAGACAACTAATTACCAGTATTAAAGAAATTGATGCGGAAAGAAGGCCAATCGATAAAGTATTCAAGAACGCATTCTCCAGCTGGATTATTCTACCTATCCAGGCTGAGATGGATAGACTGTCAGGGAACGAAGAAGGAAAACGCCAACTGTTGGTTAGGGACCAAAGAGTCATGCTTAGAAGACTTAACAGGGCAAAACAAAACCCTGTCAGCAAAGCTATTGCTGCATAGCCTCGTAAATAAGTATCGGCCCTGCCTCGGCTTCCTTTAATAAGAGCTTTTCTGCCCAATTTAATCAGAATAAACTCACACAAGTACCAGAAAATAATTGCTATTATTACAATTAGGAGTTGAACAAGCGCACCTGCAGATGCGACGTAGTGCATATTTATATCGGGATCATAGAACCATTTAACCAGTTGCACTGCTAAGGTAGGAGGGGTTGTCGGGCCGAGTACAATAGCTACATCCACTGTAGATGAGGAGTAGGCGATAACAGCAAAGATGGGAAGTCTAATTTGTGGATATATTAATGGTAAAACTGTTTTACACCATGCCATAACTGGTCGGTAACCCAATGTGCGAGCTATATTGCAGCTGGCTGTTGCATTGATTTGATTAATTGCAGCCAGAGTCATAAGAAACAGAAATGGTATTTCTTTAATGACTAGTCCGAAAATTAACGATAGTCCTTCCGCGTCCTGTAAAATTATTATGTCTGGCGGCCTATTAAAACCTGTTGCCCAAGGAGATATTAGACGAACAATCCAGCCACTAGGGGTCAATAAGAACGCTAATCCTAATGCTACAGTAACGTGTGGAACTGAAAGTAATGGTGATAAAAATCGCTGAACGTAAACAAATAACTTTGTATCTTGCCAACCAGCGAAAAAAGAGATTACCACTGTTAGTGATATAGCTGTTGTTATAATGCCAGTAAAAAATGACAACTGGATTGACTTAATAATACCTGGAATGGCAATTAGCTCTTTCCAAGGAGCTAATGAAAATGACTCCTCTCCTATCTCGGGAATAAAACTAAAAGAAGGAAATAATGTCCCTAATAAGCCCGCTACGATTGGACCTAGAAATAAAACTGTAACGATTATTGGTACCAACCTAAAAATAGATTTTTGCTTTTTCAAAAGCTTACTTAGGCTCATTAAGGGTATCTCATTTACCGGTTGAATAGCGTTGGAGCCAACCTTTCTCTAAGGCAGAAACCCAAGAAGCATGGGGCTCTAGCAAAGTATTTCCTAGTGTCTCAGGCCTTAGGGTTGCCACTCCATAATCAATATTTTCGAACCAACGCACTTCGTGCGGAGAGAGTTTATTGAGATCCAGCACAGTAGCGTTTCCCCAGTATTCAGGGTTTTGTTTTCTTGCTTGAGCCTCTGGAGATAGAAGGAAATTAGCTAACACCATTGCCCCTTCGCGTGATTTAGAATTAAAAGGGATAGCTAGAAAGCTAGTGTTTCCTACTGTTCCCCCCTTAAGGATGAAAGTCCTTACGGTGTTAGGTAGTGTTTTCTTGGCAATTAGACTAGAAGCTTCTGAAGGTTCAAAGGATAGTGCGATATCAATTTCCCCATCATCCATTAGGGGGTGCTGAGCTGGCCCATTCTGAGGAAAGATTTTTCCTGATCTCCATAAATTTGGGTGAATTATATCTAGATAGTTCCACAAAGGAGTTGTTACCTTTGTAAATGTTTCTGGATTTACCTTCTTTTGTAGGAGACTTGTGTCATCTATCAGCTCAATTAAAACTTGTTTTAGAAAGGTGGTTCCAAGAAAGTTTGGAGGTTGAGGATAAGTAAACCGGCCTTTATTCATTGTAGACCACTCTAGCAATTTTTTCACCGTTTCTGGCGGATCAGATACAGATTTACTGTCGTACATAAATACGAGTTGTGCCATACCCCAAGGAGCCTCAAGCCCTTCAACAGGAACAGAAAAATCTATGGTTGTGGTTTTTTTATTAATAGTATCAACGAGTTGATAATTAGGAGCTTTTGATGTCCAAGGCCCATACAATAATTTATTACGCTTCATTGTTGCGAAGTTTTCTCCATTAATCCATACCAGGTCAATAGAACCATCTGTATGTTTTCCAGCTGCCTTTTCTGCGATTACTCTAGATACGGCTTGTGCAGTATCAGTCAACTTGACATGTTTTACTCTTATTCCAAATCGATTTTTAACCTGTTCTCCAGCCCACTTGATGTATGAATTGGTCCGCTCGTCTCCCCCCCAGGCATTCCAATAAACTGTCTGTCCTTTTGACGTATTTAGTGTTTGGTCCCACGATTGAGAATGGGTTTCTTTTTGCCCAGTTATGAAGAAAATAAGTAGAAAGGGGATGATAAATTGGTATAAATTTTTTTTTATCTTCATTTAAAGTACTCTGTTTTTCGAATTTTTGTGACTTGTTATAAGTTTCATTTTAGGTGGCTGCCGAATAGTGAAGAAAATCAGTTAGTGAATTATTAGTAAGCCATTCTTTCCTAACATTCTCGATAGTATTTGGGTCTAGATAATGATCAACACGATTTCTAACATGGGCAATAACAGATGAGTCAGTTATTTCTTCAGACCAATCCTCCGTTGATGCGCCAGATTGGTAGGTCCTATTTGCTGGCGCTTTTGAACGAACTCTCCATTTAGCACACCAGGTAACTGACCATAACCACATTGTACGCCTCAGATCGAGCAACCATGGCCTTAATTCAATTGCTAGTTCCTTAGGAATTTTCTCAAGCCAATTTGAGTAAAAATTTGCCACTTGATCAGGGCTAAGTATAAAACTGTTATCTTTTTCCCAAGTAGTAGAGGTATAAAGAGTTGCGTGCGCCAAGTCGTATGCCGGTATTCCGTAACGTGCTTTTTCTAGGTCAACCAATATAGCTTCTTGTTTTGGGGTAATTAGAAAGTTTCCAGGATGAGCATCAAAAGTTATTAACGATACCGGTGGATTTTTCTTCCGGGATAAAAGATTACCAGCATAGGATAACTCTTCTCGGATTTGATGCTCAGAATCGTATTCTAAATTTGCGTTGGCAAGAAATGCTGATTGTTCCATCACTTCCATAAAAGTTTCGCTGACTGCATTTCGTGGATTTATTAGTGGGGCTCGATCTTTTTCTTTAGGGACGGGTAGCGAATGTATTGATGCTAGAGCTGTTGCCATAGCGCTGCTGAAGTCAGGAAGCTTAAGAGACTCTCCCTGAATTTCTTCAACTATTAATGCTCCCATTGGCAGATTCGTCGAAGGATATATTACATGATGTAATTTGGGTGTATGCCCACTGGGTGTTGCCTTTTTAAAACAAGCCGCCTGGTAGGTTAAATTTTTTTCAGCGTCGAACGCCATCTGACTTTGTTTGGGGATCCTTAAAAGCAAGTTCCTGCCACTTATACTAATATGATCATGAGCAAGTCCCTTTGAGGGAAGAAGTTTTAAATCATGTTCAGTAACTATTCCTATATCATCCAAGTCTGATAGAAGTTTAGCCAAAACTGGTATTTTAGTCTTAATTGACATATTCGTTCTTCCTGACTCGAGCTGTGTAATTACTATTTTTTATTCCGAGGTTTTTAGGAGAGGACCTTCCTATCCAATCTTGTGTGAATGTTTTCGAATCTTCCATCTACGCCATGAGCCTCCATGATCTATATCTGAAAGCTCTCTTATAAATCTTATAGGAATGTTTTTTGGTAAATTAGACAAAGTATCATCTAAGGCATTGGGGGTTGACCATCTAACTTCACTAAATATTTTTTCTCTGATAATTGAGGGGTTTTTTACTCCTATTAACCAAAAGCCTCCATCTGAAGACGGACCGAATACAAGTTTATTTTTTTGTAGAGAGCGAAAAGCTATTAATATATCGTTCCGATTTATCTCAGGAATATCACATCCTATTATTACACAAGGTTCATGTGAAAATGATTTAAAAGCTCTATACATTCTATGTCCGATATCCCCTGTACCCTGTTCCATAATCGATATTTTAGAAGGGACTGGCCAGACTTTTTTATTGGATGCTGACTGGTCTGGACTAGCAAATAAAGAAGTTCTCCATCTGGGATCGTTGCCAAGCTTCCAAGCCAGGGTCATGAGATTTGATCTATAGAAATTGTGTGCAGCTGCGTATCCGATATCTTTTGCCAATCGTCGTTTTGCTGCCCCCAATTTTGGCTGGCGAGCAAAGAGAATAAGATTTTTAATCAAGTTATCTTTATCCGTATATGAGTCGAATAAATTTCTTTGGAACCCCTATATAGAACAACACAAGACAAAAAAGATTCCTAATTGATCTAAACAGATATCCGTTGCGTTTAAAGCGGATTGCGGATGTCTCTAGATGTGCGTTAATACGCTTTGTTCTTCTTTTTGTAAGTCTTCTAATGATATCTACATCTTCCATTATTAACATAGGGCGGAATCCCCCTATTTTTTCGTAGAGGCTGCGGCTTATGAGTAAGCCTTGATCCCCGTAGGGTAATCCAAATAATTTAGACCTCCATTTTACAAACTTCTCTAATCTCTTGGCTCTCGACGATTCGTCATCAAACTTAAGAAGAAAATATCCAGCACTTCTTTTTGCTTCATAGGAGTCAAAGAATTCATTCACTCCACTATTCCAATCGTCGAGTAGGGTTGTATCTGAGTGTAAAAAAAAGATCCAATTCCCTGATACTACTGAGGCTCCAAGTGCTAGTTGTTGTCCGCGATTGGGTTTTGAAGTCAATACTTTGATGCCGTAGGTTTTAGCTAGACAGACTGTTTTATCAGTTGACCCCCCATCTACAATAAGAATCTCAATGTCGAACCCTCCACTAAACTTTAGTACAGAGTCGATAGTTGTACATATTGTCTTTTCTGCATTTAAGGCAGGTATAACAACTCCAATGGAGATTTGTTCCGGCATTAGCTTAAAAATTATTAATTTCGAATAGCCTAAAAAAAACCAATTATTTTAAGTTCTTTTATTTGCTCCAATCAAAACGAAGAGCATTAAAGCGGGCTTACCTGAGCGGTTAGACCAGGCATGGTTGGTTCCTCTCTGAATTAAAACATCATTGGCAGAAAGCTTCGTTTCACCTTCTTCCATTACAGCCCACATTTCGCCTTCTAAAACAATGGCATAATCTGTGGTCTGAGTTTCATGCATTCCAGGTACATCTGAATCAGAATCGTGTGCATCACTGCTACCCATTTGGGCAAAAGCGTCTGC
>Ga0310344_10000370_pt1 | contig 35839 bp, 34 predicted proteins | sample HC15DNA20200_MG_FD_203801 | JGI IMG/M metagenome (GOLD analysis project Ga0310344, IMG submission 203801) | Marine microbial communities from station ALOHA, North Pacific Subtropical Gyre - HC15-DNA-20-200_MG | ecosystem: Environmental > Aquatic > Marine > Oceanic | place: Pacific Ocean: North...
TCGATGTTGGCGCGTCCGTCGCGCCAGCGACGCAGCAGGCGGCTCCGCTTTGGGTCCCAGAGCCGCTCGCGGAGAAAGGTCGCCGCCCGGACTGCGGTGTCGAGCGCCGCACCGCGGGCCGGCTGGTCCAGCGGACTCATTCTGACCGCACGCGAAAAGGCGGCAATCGTCAACCCGTTCCAGCCAGACAACACCTTGTCGTCAAGGTGCGGCCGCGGTCGCGTCGCCCGGGCATCAAACAGTCGCGAACGGGTTCCGTCGAGCACGGCCTGGACCGCCTCGGGTGTACGGCCGGTCTCTTCGACCACCTCGGCCACCGGCCTCGCCACATAGAGCAGGTTCTTCCCTGCAAACTCGCCATGTGGATCCTGCGGAGCGTTGCCGTCAGCATTGATACCGTAGCGTATGCGAACCACGTCGGCGTCATCACCGAACAGCCGGTCGATCTCGGCCTGGCTCCAGACGTAGAACGCACCCTCGGTACGAGGCGCATCCGCGTCACCCGCATGCTCTGGCGGCACGCTGTCGGCATCTTCGGCCGAACAGAAACCACCTTCAGGATGAGTGAGCTCACGACGGACATAGGCCAGCGTGTCGTCGGCCACCGCCGCGAAGGAGGGGTCGGCGACCGCCTGCGCCGCCTCAAGGCAGGCGAGCACCAGCTGCGCCTGGTCGTAGAGCATTTTCTCGAAGTGCGGAACCCGCCAGGCCGCATCGACCGAGTAACGGTGGAACCCACCGCCAACATGGTCCCGCATCCCACCGAGGGCCATCGGTCGGAGGGTTTCGAGCACCATGTGTCTCGCATCAGCCGCACCAGTGCGGGCGTACTCGCGCAACAGGAACAACAACTCGGCCGGTCGAGGAAACTTCGGGGCGTCGCCAAACCCGCCGCCGTGATGGTCAAACACCTGGGCGTACTCACGCACGCCAGCCTCGAGCGTTGCCTCGTCTGGGATGCGTCCACCTGCCTGCTGCCGGCCGGTCTGAATGTCGCGCAATCGTTCGATCACGCCCTCGGCCGAGGCCGCCAGCTTGTCGCGCGACTCCTGCCACGTGCGGTCGATCTCCTCGAGGATCTCAATGAACCCAGGACGCCCCCACCGAGCGCTGGGCGGAAAGTAGGTGCCGCCGTAAAACGGCTTCAGATCGGGGGTCAGCCAGACACTCATCGGCCACCCGCCAGCCCCCGTGGTCGCCTGCACAAACGCCATGTAAACTCGGTCCACGTCCGGGCGCTCCTCGCGGTCGACCTTGATCGGCACGAACCGCTCATTAAGCACGGCTGCGATCTCGTCGCTCTCGAACGACTCGTGCTCCATCACGTGACACCAGTGACAGGTCGAGTAACCGATCGACAGGAAAATGGGCCGCCCCCGGTCGCGCGCGCGGACGAACGCCTCCTCGCCCCAGGGATACCAGTCAACCGGATTCTCGGCGTGCTGGAGCAGATACGGACTCGGCTCAGCGGCCAGACGATTGGGCACTACTCGGGATCCTGCCAGCGCGGGTACGAACCGAGCGTGCGCACCGAGGGCGCAAACTCGGCCAGGTGCATGAGAGCCCGCTCGCACGGCAGTTCGTCACGACTGGCGTCGAGGTCAATATAGAAGAGATACTCGAACGGACGCTCGGGAATCGGCCGCGACTCGAGCTTCGTCAAGTCGATGTCGCGCAGCGCGAACACGCTCAGCGCCTTGAATAACGCGCCAGCGATGTTGGGCACCGTGAACACGACCGTGGTCTTGTTCGCCTCACCCAGCGGAGCGCTGTCGCGTCCCACGAGGATGAACCGGGTCGTGTTGCCGGCAAAGTCCTGCACCCCAGCCTCGAGGACCGACAGCTTGAACATCTCGGCCGCCCGCTCCGAGGCGATGGCGCCGGTGCCCTTGAGCTGCCCTTCCTGGATCATCTTGGCGCTGCCAGCGGTGTCGTAGGTGGCCACCAATTCCACGTCTAGCGTGCGTAGGAACCGCTCACACTGACGTAGACCCTGCGGGTGCGAGTAGACACGGCGTAGCATCTCCTTGGTAGTGCCTTCCAGCACCAGAAGGTTGTGCGACACCGGCTGCTTCACCTCAGCGACGATCGGCAGTTCGTTCCGGAGCAGCAAGTCGTAGTTCTCGTGAATCGTGCCCCCGATCGTGTTCTCGATAGGCAGGATGCCGTGAGTGGCCGCACCCTCCTCTACCGCCACAAACACGGCTTCGAAGCTCTTCCGCGGCAGCACGTCGGCCGACGGATTGAAACGGAGCGCGGCTGCTTCGGAGTAGGCCCCGGGCTCCCCCTGATATGCGATACGCATCAGTCAAGAATACAGGAGACAGGTATCAGGAGACAGGAACGGGTCCTGGCCAGGTCACACCAGCCCTGGACGAACGAAATCTTCCCGCTCACGGGCGAAGGCTGCGGAGAACTCTACACCGTACAGCAGGATGACCGAGGAGACGTAGACCCAGACCAGGAACACGACGATCGCGGCGATCGACCCGTGGATCGTGCCTCCGCCCAGCCCGAGATACCAGGAGAAGCCCTCGAGCGCGAGCCGCCACAGCACGCCAGTCAGTAGCGCTCCAAGCCAGATCTGGCGTAAGCGAACCTCGGTGTTCGGGACAAAGTACTGGATCAGACCGACGACCACGACCAGGAGCACCGTGGCAGGATAACGGAAGGCTAGATCGACCAGACGCTCCAGCCCCGGTACGGTCTCCACCAACTGGGGAAACCAGGTGGTGGTCACCATCGCGCCGACGCCGGCGAAGACCAGTGCTGTCAGCATCACCAGGCCGGCCGCCACCAGCATCATGAACGCCACACCCTCGTGTCGGAGGAAGCTTCGACGCCTCTCGACACCCCAGGCGTGATTGACCGCCGAACTGATCGCGCGAAACACACCAAGGGCGGTCGAGAGGATGACCACGAAGCCGGCCAATCCCAGACCAAGACTGGCCCCACGCACCTCGTCGAGCTGCGTGGCGATAAAATCGGCACGCTGGGGGAAATAGCCCAGCAGGAAACGCACGACCAGATCGTGCACGGCCGGATCCGAGGTGACTCTACCCAGCAGGGCAAAGAGCAGCAGCAGGACCGGAAAGAGGGAAAGGAGTGCGTAGTAGGCGATCGAAGACGCGAAGGTGAGATCGTCACTCTCGCCCACCAGGCGGCGAAGCGCGACCCAGGAGGCATGTGCCGCATCGTGGGCGTCTCGGGCCGCCGCACGGCCGCTCCCCTCAAGGGCCCGCTGGGCGCGACTGACGACGCCCCCGGGCGAGGGCGGCCGTCCAATCACGACGAGGCTTGCTGATAATCGCTCGAGTGCCAGGCGCGGGCGCGATCCTCACCGATCAGACTGTTGAGGGTTTTCTGCCCCTCCTGGGCGACGTTCCGCACCTTGTCTCCCGCATCGCGCGCGCGCTGAAACTCGCCAGCGATGGCATCCAAGGTTGGTTCGATGTCCTGCCGTACTTTGCGCCCTTGGTCGGTCAGATACAGATAGCCAACCACCCCACCCAGCGCCGCACCCAGCAGCGACGACAACAACACGCGAGACCGTTCATCCATAGCCCTGACAGCATACCGGATTGGGACGGCGACGCGGAAGCGCTTGGCCCAGGCGGAAGAGATCGCGGCGCTATAATGCCGGACATGCCCAAGCCCGTCTCCACTTCACCGCCCCCCACCACCACGACGGCCGCCAAGCGGCCCCATGCTGACGCGGTTCTGTGCGAGCGATGCGGCGCCGAGATGTTCAGGATGCACGCCGTGTGGCGGTGCCCCCAATGCCGCTACAAGACAGACTGCTGCGGATGGTAAACGGACTTCCAAGAGACGTCAGGCTACCGGCTAAACCACTAGGCAGCGGTTCAGCATATCTCAACGAACGAACGGTTCCCATTGACGCAGCTTCAGGCTCCTGGCGGTGACGCATGCGTATCCTTCCCACGACGATCGACACCAAGAGTGACGACTTCAAGGCGAATCAGGCCGCGATGCGAGAGCTCGAGCGCGACCTGGCCAACCGGAGGGCGCGGGTGCGAGAGGGCGGCGGCGAGCGGGCGATGACCCGGCACCGCGACCGGGGCAAGCTCCCGGTCCGGGAACGCCTGACGCATCTACTCGATCCCGACACGCCCTTTCTCGAACTGTCGCCGCTAGCAGCCGGCGGGCTCTATGACAACGCCGCGCCAGGCGCCGGGTTGGTGACCGGCATTGGCCGAGTCTCGGACCGCACCGTGATGGTGGTAGCCAATGATGCCACGGTGAAGGGCGGCACCTACTATCCCATCACGGTCAAAAAGCATCTGCGCGCGCAACAGATCGCGTTCGAGAATCGCCTCCCCTGCCTCTACTTGGTTGATTCCGGAGGTGCCTATCTTCCCCGACAGGCTGAGGTCTTTCCGGATCGGGAAAACTTCGGACGTATCTTCTTCAACCAGGCACGGCTGTCAGCAGAAAGCATCGCGCAGATCGCGGTAGTCATGGGGTCCTGCACGGCCGGCGGTGCCTACGTTCCAGCCATGTCCGACGAGACCGTCATCGTCCAGGGCACGGGCACTATCTTCCTGGGCGGGCCACCGCTGGTAAAGGCAGCGACGGGTGAAGACGTGTCGGGCGAGGAACTGGGTGGCGCCGAAATACACACGGGGCTGTCAGGCGTCGCCGACTACCTGGCGACCGATGACCGCGACGCGTTACGCCAGGCCCGCACGATCGTCTCCAGGCTCCACACCTTACCCGTGCCAGCGCGCGACGTCACGACACCCGAGGACCCTCGGTACGACCCGGACGAGCTTGGGGGCATCGTGGGGGTAGATCTGCGTCGGCAGTTCGACGTACGCGAGGTGCTCGCTCGACTGGTCGACGGCTCTCGATTCGACGAATTCAAGCAACGCTACGGTGCGACGCTGGTGACCGGCTTCGCGAGGATCCATGGACATCTCGTTGGGGTGGTCGCCAACAACGGCGTGCTCTTCTCCGAGTCGGCGCTCAAGGCGACCCACTTCATTCAGCTGTGTTCGATGCGGGATATTCCGCTGCTCTTCCTGCAACACATCACCGGCTTCATGGTGGGCAAGGATTACGAACGCGCCGGCATTGCCAAAGACGGTGCCAAGATGGTGCACGCGGTCGCCAACGCGGCGGTACCGAAATTCACGATGGTCATCGGCGGCTCGTTCGGCGCCGGCAACTACGGTATGTGCGGGCGTGCCTACGATCCCAGGCTCCTCTGGATGTGGCCCAACGCCCGGATCTCGGTTATGGGCGGCACTCAGGCGGCCGACGTGCTGGTCACGGTGAAGCGCGACCAACATGCGCAGCGTAACAAGCCCTGGACCGCCGACGACGAAGCCGCCATCCGAGCACCGATCGTCGAGCAGTACGAACGCGAGGGATCGCCCTACTACTCGACCTCACGACTCTGGGACGACGGGATCCTCACCACGGGAGAAACCCGTGCCGCACTGGCGCTGGGACTGGCCACGGCCGCCGGCGCCGGGCTTGAGCGATCTCGGTTCGGTGTCTTCAGAATGTAAGCGCCATGACTCCAAGCACTCCGCTCATCGTCCGGCGCGAATGTGGCGTCGACTACGTCACGCTGTACTGGCTCAGGGTGCGGAACGCGCTGGACGACACCGTAATCACCGCGCTCACCCAGTGGGCCGACGTGGTCGCCCAGGACGGGATGCGAGCCTTCCTCGATAAACGGGCCCCGGAGTGGCTCAAGGACGACGGTTCGTGAGTCTTCGCCGGGTGCTGGTCGCCAACCGAGGCGAAATCGCCTGCCGCATCATCCGCGCCTGCCACGAACGAGGACTTGACGCGATCGCAGTCTGCTCGACCGCCGATCAAGAAAGTCCCCACGCGAGGCTCGCCGACCAGCGGGTGATCATCGGCGGCCCACACCCCCAGAAGAGCTATCTCGACATCGGACGCCTAATTGACGCGGCCCGCGAAACCGGTGCCGATGCCGTGCATCCCGGCTATGGCTTCCTCTCCGAGAGCCCGGACTTCGCCGAGGCAGTGTCCGGCGCCGGACTAACCTGGATCGGCCCACCGGCCGCAGTCATCGCACGTCTCGGCTCGAAGATTGAGGCGCGACAGCTCATGGAACGGGCCGGGGTGCCAGTGGTCCCAGGCGGCACGCCAGACGATCAGAGCGACACCGGGGTTATGGCGGCCGCGCGAAGGGTCGGGGCGCCGCTGCTGATCAAGGCCTCGGCAGGGGGCGGAGGCCGGGGCATGCGCGTCGTGCGCGATCTGGACGCCGAACTGACCGACGCCGTGCAGCTGGCTCGACGAGAGGCCACTGCCGCCTTCGGAAACGGGACACTCTATGTCGAGCGCCTGTTCCCCCGGGCGCGCCATATCGAGGTGCAGGTGCTGGCCGACGACCATGACCAGGTCGTGCATCTGTACGAGCGGGACTGCTCCCTGCAACGCCGCCACCAGAAGGTGATCGAGGAAAGCCCGGCGCCGCGGCTCCAGGAGGGGATCCGACGCCGCCTCACTGACGCCGCCGTAGCGGCCACCCACGCGGCTGGCTACCGAAACGTCGGAACGGTCGAATTTCTCGTGGACGCGTCTGAACCTGGAGAAGACGCGACCATCGCGTTCCTCGAGATGAACACCCGGTTGCAGGTGGAACATCCCATTACCGAGGCAGTGACCGGACGAGACCTCGTGCACGCGCAGTTTGAGATTGCCAGCGGCGAGCCTCTCCCCTGGCGTCAGGAGGAGATCACGGTCCGCGGACACGCCGTGGAATGCCGTGTTTACGCCGAAGACCCGGCGGCGAAGTTCCGCCCGGATGCGGGCCGGCTCCTGCGGTACGAGGAGCCGGCCGGTCCCGGCCTGCGCGTGGACGCGGCGGTCGAAGCCGGAGGTTCGATCTCACCGCACTACGACGGTCTACTCGCCAAAGTGGTGAGTTGCGCCGAAGACCGGGCGACGGCACTAGCCCGCGCCCGGGTCGCCCTAGCCCGCTACGTCATCCTCGGTGTGCACACGAACCTCGACTTCCTGCAGCGTACGCTGGAGCATGCTGCGGTCCAGCACGGCGCCGTCGACACCGGATTTCTCGAAGCCCATCTGGATGCACTCACGACACCGCCCGAGGACGACACCAAGTTGGCGGTGGCCGCGGCCCTGGCCGTGGACGACCGGCTCAGCCGGCGACGTCTAACCGATGCCGTCGATGCAGTGGACGACGCCCCCTGGACTACCCTTGGCGGCTGGCGGCTGACATGACCGAACGCCCGCATGTCACGGTGGAGTCACTCAAGACCGGAGAGGGCGGCGTCAGTGCCGTGGTCCGCACACCGAACCGAGACACTCCGCTGCGAGTGCAACCGCTCGGGGCGGGTCGCTACCTGGTCGAGGTGGGCACACGACGCCTGACGGTCACGCTGGCGAGCGGATCGACGGCCGACTGGGGCCAGGTCGACGGGCACACCGTGCGATGGCCCCACGCCACCCAGGCGACGGCAGACGGCGACGAGCACCACGACGGCACACACGCCGCAGCGACACCGGCCACGGTGACGGATGTGCGGGTCGCTCCCGGCGACACGGTCGCCTCCGGAGACACCCTGGTGATACTCGAAGCGATGAAGATGGAGATGCCGATCAGGGCGGGACGCCCAGGTCGCGTGACAGCTCTGCAGTGTGCGGTCGGCGACCAGGTACAGCCCGGGGTGCCACTAGTGGAGCTAGAAGAAATCGACTAGCGTCGCACGCTAGGTGGTAGCGGGTCCCGCTTCTGCTTCGGCATCGCCCTTGGCCGAACCCATGTCCTCTTCGACCGCGTCGACCACGTCGGTGTAAGCCACCATGTCAATGGCGTCGTAGTCGGCGGGGCAGCCAAAGTCACGCTTGCCTGGTGCCGTCGGGTTACCGACGGTAACGCACAGACCGCAGCCGATGCACTTGTCGATGCGAACCGCGCACACCCATCGATCGTTTTCGTCCTTCTCCTCGACGATACAGTCCTCGACCGGGCAGGCGGCCTGACAGATCGAGCAGGCGAACGCGCCGAAGCAGCTATACGGATCGATTACGGCCACCTTGCGGGGCGCCTTCTTGCGCGGGTTGTTCTGGAGCTTCGTCCACATATCCGTGGGATTATAACTCAGCCCTTGACTTGAATTGTGATGCCAAGACCCAGTTCGGGCCTTGGCGTCAAGCATTGGCACGACAAGGTCCATGTGCCAATGCGCGTAAGGCCAGCGGGCTAGCGTCCACCCCGCCGACCGGCTAGATACTGTGGCCGCGGCCGGCGATGGGCCAAATCGCTTCGACCGTATCTCCGCGAACGCCGTACATCTGGTCGTAAAGGTTCACCACCGGGTCACAGTGCGACACGATGACCTCCAGCTTGTCGCCGACCAGATAGATGCGGCTGGCATTGTCCTCGTAGCGGATGCTGCCGAATTCGTCCGACCCGGACGTATAGCTCATGCCCGTCTCGCCCTTGACGATAGGCCAGGGCCGGTTGATGGTGTTGGCTTTGGCACCGGCGTCAGTGGTGGCCCGTCCCTCGTACTGCGCGTTCAATACGGTGGTCAGGACTGTAAGTGCTGGCTCGAAGTCGCTATAGACCTCCTCGTCCCGCTCGCTCCCGATGCCCAGATACTGGGCATCCATAAATACGTAGCTGCCAACCTGTACGTCGGTGAGTCCGGGGGTGCCATGGTCGATGTTGTAGGTCCCGGTGCCGCCGCCGCTGAAAATGCCGGTGTCCAATCCGGAGCGATCCATCTGAACCTTCGTCTCGGCCGCTGCCTCGAGCCGCTCGAGTGCCCGGCTCTTACGAGTCGAGAAGCCCGTTACATGTTGGGCGCCACCGTCGTAGCACAGCATGCCGCGCAGTGTCAGGCCCGACAACGAATCGACCAGCTGGGCCAATTCCAGTGCGGGCGCCCCAGGCGTGATGCCGGTGCGGTGGCCGCCCGGATCCACGTCGACGACCACATCGGCCGTTACACCGGCCTCGGCGGCCGCGGCAGACAAGTCGCGTGCGTTCTCCGGCGTATCGACCGACTGGACGAAACCGTCGCACTGGTTCCTGAGCACCATAGCCCGACGAATCTTCGGCGCCGTCACGTTCACTGTGGTGAGCAGGATCTGGTCGATGCCGTGCTCGAACATCACCTCGGCCTCGCTTACCTTGGCCGTACAAATGCCGACCGACCCGGTAGCCAGCTGCATCCGGGCAATGGCCGGGGTCTTGTGGGTCTTAGCGTGCGGACGGCTCGCGATGCCGTTCCGGGTCACGGTTGCCTGCATCTGCGCGATGTTCCGCTCCAGCGCATCGAGATCGACGACGAGACAAGGCGTATCCAGGTCCCACTTCGAGATACCAGCCCGCTGCTGCCTCTCGGCCATGGATCGAGCCACCTCACCTGCCGAATAACCGTGCACTGAGCGCGGAATCCAGACCGAGGCGGCACCAGCGCTGGCCGCGTGCAAGAAGTGACGACGCGTCAGAGGGTCGGTCATGAGTTTCTCCTCTCCAGTCGAGCCGAGGTGCTAATACTACCGCGCCCGCCAATTGTCGCTCCCGTGATCGCCTTGCTAGTCGCGGCGCTGACGCTGCCTTCATGCCGCAATCTCGTCGGAGCCCGCACCGCGTTCGAACGGGCGCTCGAGGAGAATCGCGATGAACCGATGCTCCATCAGCGCCTCGGCCCAGTCCGGAAGCAGCTTCTGGAGACAGCCCACGACTGCTAGCGGAAGAATTCGCTCATCGGGCGGCCGACATAGCCAGTCATCTCAAGGTAGCCGAGACCACGCACCGGGCGCCCCTCGACCTCGCCCGACACCTCCACCGCCCCCTCCCAGTAGGTGACGCCAGTCGACTCCTCGGTATACAGCTCCTGAGCATCGAGCATCGGCTTCACGCCGAGTTCAGCGCTGGGATCGCCCAGCGAGAGCCGCCACTCTACTGGATACACCGCCCCGCTGGCTGGCGAAGTCCAGCGGCGCCCATCGGCCAGCTCGATGTCGCCCGGCCGGATGATGCGTGTGGTCCCATCTGGGGCCACCCAGGTACCAGCTAGCCGCGGCGCCCGCCCGTCGTTCCGACGGAGCTGGAACAGCATCACGTCAGAACCATCATCGAGTTGCAGCGAGAACCAGTCCCACCCCACCTGTCCGGGCTCGAGAAAACTCGTGCCGAACTCGTGGTCCATCCAGCTAGTCCCGAACACTTCAACTTCATCGCCATCGATCAGCAGCCGGCCCGTCGTAGGCATGCGGGTCAGGGAGTAGTAGTGGGACGCATTGCCCGGCGTCTCACCCTTCTGGCTGAGACCGGCCTCGCCATGCAGTACCGGCGGTTTCCCTGGGTCGAGTGACAGCTCCACACCGAACTCGCGATCGAACGCGACAAGACGGTGACGCTCCTCCACCAACTCTACCTGCCAATCTCCGTTCCAGACCTCCAGCGTCCCCGTGCGCGCCCCCGCCCATCCGATACCGCCCCGCTCCAGACGCTCAGCCACCCACTGCCGTTCCCCGTCCACATCCGTCACGGCCAGATGGGCCATAAACAGATCGCGAACCGCCCAGGCCGAGGGGTTCTCAGGCGTCGGGTCGACACCAATCCTGAAGAATGTCACCTGATAGCCGTACCGCCGCCCGTCGGCGCTCTCGAGATTCCCGGTGTAATACCACCACTCGATTCGGTAGTCGGGATGACTGCCGTGATCCCGCGGAAACTCCATCGAGTAGCCGCTGGTCGCCTGACGCCATCCGTCGGACGTTGTCGTCCCCCTGTCCTGGGCGCCCACACCGGTGGGGACCATCACATCCAGTACGACCAGCAGTACCGCGACAAGACAGACGAAACGCCACTCCCTCATCGTTCGCGGTCTCCTCCGGAGGTCCGCATGGCGACCGCCGCCGGATAGAGACCGGCCAGGCCGGTGGTCGCGGCCACCAGGAGGGTCGACTGCGCCAGGAACCCGATCGGCAGATGAAACTGGATGGTCCAGCCGAAACTCTGCACATTAATCACGTAGATGAGGATGAGCGACAACACGAACCCCACCACGAGCCCCAGCCCTTGGCTCAACGCGCCGAGCAGAGTCGCCTCGATGATCACCATGCGGCGAATCTGGCGCCGGCCGGCCCCAACGAGACGGAGCATGGCCAGCTCGTGCCGGCGCTCCAGAACAAGGGTTAACAAGGTCGCGGCCACGCCCATAATGGCCACGACGATCGCGATCGCCTCAAGCGCATAAGTGATGGCGAAAGTAGCATCGAAGATCCGCAGGACCTCCTGCCGAAGAGTGGCATTCGTTTGGATGAACAGCCGGGTGTCGGCGCCCGCGGCGGCGAGCAGTTCGTCGCGAACCAAGTTAGGGTCGGCATCCGGCTCCAGATAGAGCGTCATCCCCGTCGGGCGCAGTGCCCCATAGTGACGGGCGAAGGTCCGACGGTCCATAACCACGAGTCCCCGATCGCTTGAATAGTCGTAGTAGACCGCCGCCACCTTGAACGAACGGAGCCCGCCCGGTGTGTCGAGCGAGATCCTTTCACCTGCCGAAACCCCGTGTTTGTTCGCAAAGACCTCGGACACCACCACTTCATCGGTATCTACCGCCGCGCGCATGGCCGTGCGGGCATCGGCGGGCGCCTTAAACAGGAGTCCGCCATAATCGAGCAGCACCTGGAAATCGCCGGCGCCAAGAATGATGAGGTCCCTGTCGGGGCCATAGGGCAGGTCGACGTTGCGGAACGGATCGACCGCGTGCACCTGGGGATGTGACGCCAGCTGGGCTTCGGTCTCGGCCGAGATGGTCAGCGGCGCGCCAACCGGCACCCGGTCGCCAACCGCCACGAACAGGTCAGCTTGAAGCGTCTGCCCGACCCAGTAGGCCACCGTCTCTCGGAAGCTACCGATCATGATAGCGATCGCGGCGAGCATGGCCAGGCTGACGACGAGGGCCGCCACCGAGACTGCCAGGCGCGACACCGCGGCCGAAAGATTGGCGTGGGCCAGCAACCCCTCGACGCCGAGCCAGCGCGCCAGAGGCGCGCGCCCCACCCGCCGCAACCAGGACAGTAGGGCCGGCACCAACATGGCGGCGCCCAACACCACCGCCAGCGCGGCGGCCAGACCAAAGAGCGGCAGCCCGTCCACTGGCGAACGAGTCGAGCACCAGGCAGCCACGGCGAACGCGACCGCCGCCACGACCTGCGGGCGACGACTGGCGCGCCTTGCCCGGGCCGATGGATCAATCTGGCGCACGGCGTCGATGGGTGGCACCGCCGCCGCCTCGGCGGCTGGTTGCGCCGCCGCCAGCAGGGCCAGTGGCACGGTCACTCCCAGCGCGAGCAGCAGGTCGACGAGCCCGAGCGACGGCACGGTCGCCGCCGAGGTCACATAGAGCGTGTTGACCGTGGTAGACGTCAGACGGACCGCCCCCTGAGCCAAAAGCCAGCCAAGAGGCGCTCCCAGACCCGCGCCGACCAGAGCCAAAGCGGCGGCTTCGCCGAGAAACATCCGCAGTACGCACCCGCGGGTCGCCCCCAACGCCCGGAGGGTGCCGATCTCACGCCGACGAGCGATCACCGAGACAGCCACGGTGTTGTAGACCAGGAACACTCCGACGATCAGGGCGATGTAGGAGAGCGCATTGAGATTGAAGTGGAAAGCGGCCAGCATGTTCTCGACCTGCCGACCGCGCTGTGCGGGTCGTTGCACCTGGACACCGTCAGGCAGGCGCGCCGAGATCTTGGCTTCGACCTCGTCGATCGCCTCCGGCTCGAACAGTTGCAGCTCGACCCGATCCACCCAACCGATCCGGGCGAAGAGCCACTGTGCGGTAGCGATGTCGACCAGCGCGAGCTGGCCGTCGACGACACGGGCCGGCCCCTCGTCTCGCAGCATCCCTCGGACAGACATCTCGTGGACCACATCGCCCACGACGAGCCGTACCGGCCCGCCGAGCGTGAGCCCGTGGCGGCTGGCGAACTGCTCGGTCAGGATTAGTGAACCAGGATCGACGAGCAGCTCGAGGAAATCCTGAGGGCGGACGTCGTCGAGGTTGTCTTCGGTGATCTGGAGCAGCCGGTACTCCCGGAATGGCTGGTCGCGGAGGATGTCGACGCCGAGCACGCGGACCGGCCATTCGGTGCCATTGGGAGCCCGCACCAGGGCGGTCCGATCAATAACCGGACTGACACGTCCATGGTCACGCAGCCAGCCGAGTTCGGCCAGTGCCGACTCGGCCACGCCCACGCCGGCGCCCACCAGTTCGAGCGAGGTGCGACCCGCGACCAAGTCGAGCGCTCGTTCAAATCCACGCACCGAGCCGGTGTTGGCGAGCCGGATCGCCAGGACCACAGCGACGCCGAGCGTCAGACCAGCGACGGTGACCGTCGTCCGCACCGGATCCCGCCAGAGCGCCCGGCCGATGAAACGTCGGAACAGGATCATGACGACGGGGCGACGGCGCCATCAACCGTGACGTCGATGTCTCGTACCTCAAGCCCGTCGCGCATCCGCACCACCCGATCGGCGGCCGCTGCGATCGCCTGGTCGTGAGTGGCCAGCAGCATCGCCACCCCGGTTTGCTTGGTCAGTTCGGTAAGCAGCGTAAGCACTAGACGCCCGTTCTCGCTGTCCAGATTGCCCGTGGGCTCGTCCGCAATCACCAGGGCGGGCTCATGCACAAGCGCGCGGGCCACCGCGGCCCGCTGCAGTTCACCCCCGGAAACTGCGCCCGGATGATGGTCGCGTCGATGCTCGATCCCCACCCGTTCGGCGCTAGCCCGGGCCCTCCGCTCAGACTCGGCCGCCTCCACACCGGCGAGCAGGAGCGGCAACGCGATGTTCTCCTGCAGCGTGAGGGTCGGAAGCAGATTAAAGAACTGGAAGACGAAACCGACGCGTTCTCGCCGTAACTGAGTAAGTGCCTCGTCGTCGAGATCAGCGAGCGCAACTTCCCCCACGTGGACCCGACCCGAGGTCGGACGATCCATCGCACCGCAGAGATGCAGCAGAGTCGACTTCCCGCAGCCAGATGGCCCGACCACCGCCACCAGTTCACCTGCTGACAGGGTCAGGCTGACCCCGGCCAGCGCTTGGACACCGCCGGCTCCATGGCCATAGGTCTTATGGAGATCAACCGCTTCGAGCGCGTGCATCGACAGAACGATACACCGAGGCCAGCTTCAGGGCAGCTTCGTCCCGGAAGACAGGCTGAATTGAATGGTTCGGGAACGAATTGGGACTAGCGGGTCTGGTGCTTAGATCACCGAGCGGACCGCTCCGCGACATACCCGCGTCTGGTACGCACCTGGTATTCGCCACCAGCGACCCGAACACGAATGGACCGATAAGACCCATCAGGGGGACGCGCCGGCACGTAGCCCAGCGTGTACTGGTGATTCAGCTCATAGGCGATTCGCTCGGTCGCCGGACTCAACTCGGGGCTGTCGTGCACCACCTCGGTATAGCCGCCGCTCTCGTCGGTAATCTCACTCAGCGCCCGAGGATTGACCCGGTCGTTGATCGGTCGGGTCTTCGGAGCATCGATCGCGATGGCATAAACGAACGCGTCGCTCCGACGAAGCTCGTGCTGGACGTCCCGGAGTTCGGCACGGCTCCCCGTGTCAGAGCCATCCGAGATCAGCACGACCGCGGCGCGCTGGTTGGTCCGCTCGTCAAACAGCGGCAACGCTTCCATCATCGCGTCGTAGATGCTCGTGCCACCGTACGGCCGCACCCTGTCGAGCCGGTTCCGAAGCTGACGCGGTCCCACCGTCCACTCCACCTCCACCAACGGCTTGTGATTGAACACAATCACGAAGACCTCGTCGTCGGATCGCAATCGATCGACCAGAAATTGATCTAGTGCCAGCCGGGCATCGTCAATCCGTTGGCCGAACATACTCTGGCTGACGTCGAGCACGACGCCGAGACTCAATGGGACCCGTTCCCGGGTGAAGTGGGCGAGATCCTGTGGCTCGCCATCCTCGAAGATCTCGAAATCGGCCGCCGCGAGGTCGCCAATAAGTCGGCCGTCTCGGTCGAAGACCGTGGCAGACATCTGGACCAGTTCCACCCCACCGCGGAAAACGGCCGAGGCGTCAGGCGCTTGCGGGCTGGTCTGGGCGCGGGCGACGAGGGTGAGCGCCGGCAGCAGGGCCGCAACGGCACCGAACATGCGGACGCGAACCCTCATGGACATGATGGGTCTTTCCCCACATTGTACGCGAGCTCCGCTGCCAAGGTTTCCTGCCGAGAGGCAGCCTAGCAAGACGCGAAGAGGGTAGACTGGAAGCCTGTAACCGACGAAGTGACGACGCTAGGCAGGTCCCTCGCCAGGAAACCGCTACCGCAGCTGCCAGCCGAAGTATATCCCGACGGCCTGAATGTCTGGATTCCGCGAGTGTCCCCGCAGGCTGTTATTCGAGACATGGAGCCAGCGAAGCCCGCCCACCAGTTCAATCCTGGAGTTCAGCGCGCGGGCCATCCCCACACCGGTCTGTGACACGAAGTTGAAACGGGTGCCATGTCCCGGCACTTCATTCGAAGCGTAGGAGATACCGCCCCCGCCCTCGATGAAGATCGTGGTGTTCGGACCGCGATAAGCCCGCCACCGCAGCACCATGGTCCCCGCCGGCAGGAACGCATCGACTTCCGGCGACTGATTGACGTGCATGAGGTGGGTCTCGAAGCCCAGCATCCAGGACCGGCTGAGATCGCGCGAGACGCCGACCGAGGCGCCCACCAGATGCTCGCGCGAGGCGTTCATGTCCCAGGCTTCGCGAAAGACCCCCCCGACCAGCTGCAGTCGCCAGCGATCAGGGTCGGGAGAGGACGGGCGGGCGATATCGGTTGTGCTGCGTGTGTCCGTTTGGGCCAACCCCGGTATGGGGATGGCCAGCCAAAAGGCCAGAAACCAGGCTCGTCGTTTGCTCATCTCCGCCGTCTATCCCTCCACCTCCGCTGGCTGGCGCTTTCCTGGCAAGGGAAGCCCTTCCACATCGTCGTCGCCGTCGATGACCTGCTCGGCCATCTCGATCTTTTTGTCGATATCCGCCTGCCCCAGCATGACAATCCGCTGGGCCTGTGGTGAACCGGCGCCATGCATCGCTTCGACCATCGTGGTCACGCTGGTCATATTCTCGATATACCGCCCGAGCTTCACCCGCTCGCGGGTCTGGTATTCCGGATTGGCCTGGTGATACTTCTCGACGAATCGCGCGATCTCGGGATTATCAAACGATTGCTCACCTGGCATGGTGGCGAGAAACCCGCCCGCCAGGTCGTGACTCAATCGGCCGATCTGGTAGACGTTCCGGGTGATGTTCTGCTTCACTGTGTTGGCCATCATCGGGTCGACCATGTAGGCGCCGCAAGGTAGTGCGTAACCCATGGCGCTGGCCCCAATGGCTGAGGCATAGGTGGTCTCGTTCATGTGGATCATCTCGGTCAGCTTGTCGCGCACCACCGAGTTCCGTTCGGTGCCCAACACCTTGGTCATCTTGGCGGTCGCGCCGATCAGGACGTCGGCATTGCCTCCCTTGCACCCGCCATAGTTCGCACGGTGCCACGTGGCGAAGTAGTTCACCATGGTGCCGGCGTACTTGGCCTCGCCGTTCATGAACACGCGCTCGTTCGGCACGAACACGTCGTCAAATACCACCATGGCTTCGCCGCCCACCACCCCGAACCGGGGGTTACCGATGTCACAGCCCCCCTCCAGCTTCCGGTTGTCGTTCGACTGCCGACCGAAGATAAAGAGCACGCCGTCGGCATTGGCCGGCACCGCGCACGCCACGGCATAGTCGGACTCTTCGTCCGATAGCCCAGTGCCAGGCATCACAAGAACCTCGTGGGAGTTGATGCCTCCGGTGTTATGCAGCTTCGCTCCCCGGATAACCACCCCGTCGTCCCTACGTTCGACCACCCGAACGAACTGGTCTGGATCATCCTGCTGGCTAGGCCGCTTGGCCCGGTGCCCCTTGGGATCGGTCATGGCGCCGGCCAGCATCAGGTCGGCGCGCTGCACGCCGGTCAGATAATCGCAGAAGCGCCGGTGGTAGGTAGTGCCCTCCTTCTCATCAATCTCGTAGGTGATGGCGTAGAGCGCATTGAGGGCATCGAGACCGACACACCGCTGAAAGCAGGTGCCCGTGACCTGCCCCAGCAGCCGCAGCATCTGGATCTTCTTCACGAGATCGTCGGCACTGTGGAAGATGTGGGTATACCTATGGATGCGCTCACCCGTGAGGTGACTCTCTGCGGTCATCACGTCCCGGTGCTCCGGGTCATGGGCCAGCTCGTAGGTCTTCGCCACGGTGTTGATGTGCGGCGCGATGGACGGGTGATCGGCGACGCTCTCGATCCGCTCTCCGTTCACGTAGGCACGGATGTTTAGATCGCGCAAGCTGTCGACGTACTCCGCAGGCGTCTTTAATGCCATTCTGAATCTCCCCCAAGACTCTGACACGGCAGGCGCAGCCCTGCAACGGGGCGCTGAGGGCTGCGTGCATACCTCGAAACGTCTCGGAGCTCCCCGACCGGTCACCTGCCTGGCCAGCCAGGTGGAAGGTCGCTCCAAAAAAGAAAAGCCCGGACGCAGATGCATCCGGGCTCTTCGATACGTTACGCCGAGCGGGGCTTAATTCGGCTCGGTGGCGTCGCGACCGTCTCTCGGCGCGCCGGTGCCGGACGACCCCATGAACAGTTTCCGACCATCTTCGAAGGTTAGGTCACGGCCATTACCCTTATCCGACCCGTCCTTGGCCTGGTAACCGTCGACGATGATCTTAGTGCCTGGAAGCAGCGAGTTCTTGGTGAAACCGCGGCGCAGAAGGGTGTTGGGCGTGCCGCCCTCGACCATCCACACGGTCCCATCTTCAAGCTCAAGATGCACCCAAGCGTGGGGGTTGATCCACTCCATCTTCACCACGGTGCCTTCGAGGTGGATGGGGCGGTTGGCATCGAACTCTGCCGAAAACGCATGATGCGCGACCACCGGTACAGTGGCCAGCGCCATGACAACTCCGGCCACGACAACGGCTATATTTCTTCGCATTCGGCTGTGCCTCCTCCAGATGAGCAAACTCACTGACGATTATCGCCCATTACGGGGATTTCGTCAACACCGAGCCATGGCGCTGTAAAACGCCACGACCCGGTGCAATTGACTAAAACAGCTATTGCGGCGGCTCGAGCGCGATCTCGCGATCGGAGCCGTATCCGCTGGCCCGGAAGACCGGGGTCAGATCCGGGTCCTTACGTAGGTGGCCGTACATCAGCTCCTCGGCGAACTCGACGCACTTGTACTCGAGCAACTGCATGTTCTGGTCGATGCGGCGATACATCGGCATCCGGATCGTCCAAGGCCGCGTGAAGATCTCATCGTCGGTGATGGTCGCCTCATACATCAGGTGGTTCTCGCTGAGAGCAGTCCAGCGCTCCTCCACAGCCATGTTCACGCTGTGGTGGTTGCCTGACATATCGAACCAGGTGTCCGGCATTTGGGCAGTCACGTCGATGACTAGGCTTTCACCCTCCCATCGACCGATATTGTGACCCATCCAGGAGTCGACCGGCGCCTCGAAGTCGGGGCGGTCCATGTAGACGATCCGGCTCGCGCTCGCGAACTCGTACGCGAAGAGCACGTACTCGGGCGTCTGCACCAACTGGAACGGATAGGGCATGTAGTTCGCCCTCGGAATCCCAGGCATGTAGCACTTGGTGGCCGGGTCACGCTCCAGCCAGAAATTGAGGTTCTCCTGCTGCTGGGCCCGAGCTTCCGGACGATACGGAATCTCGCCGCCCTCGACGATGCCGAGCCCGGCGGGGATCGCCCCGTGGGACGCCATCTCCACCACGGGACCGAAGCGCGCGGCATGCGGTTCGATATCGTAGTGTTGGGCGCCGAGTGCCTGCCAGATCCCGTTCAGGTCAGGCTGGCCATCGGCGGTGCGGGGGGCGCGATAGCCATCCTGCCCCTCCACTGTCTGGGGCGCCAGCGTGAATCCGACGGCCAGCACGGCCGCCGTCGCGCCAGCAATCATCGTGGTCTTGAGCCGATTTCGCATTGTGCTATGTCTCCCTCACGCCACGCGCGTGTCCTTAACTGGCCCGCCCGTCTCACAGCGAAACGGCCCGGACCACCGACGTCACCTTACTCCTATGACAACAATCCGATCAGCCGGGCGCCGATGGTCACACTCGTCCAGAGCGCTATCGACGTCAGACCAATCACTTTCGGCCACACAAGACCGAAGTACCCTTCTTCCTTCGACGCAATGTATCGGCGCACCCCGAACGTGACGATCAGTCCGAAGAACACCATCCCCATCTTCCACCAGAAGAACGGGCTGTAGTACTGCTTCAGCGCCGTGGACGACATCTGGGGGATACCGGTGAGCACGAGCACCACAAAGCTCCAGAGCAGGAACGGCTGCACCTTCCTGGTGAGCTCCGAAATTGATTGGTCAATCAGCCCTCGCCCCAGCAGCCGAAGATCCACGACTAGCACCGAGCCGATGAAGAGTGCAACGGTGCTCAGATGGATCACCTGAACGATCGGGGTGGGCCAGACAGACTCCAGGAAGAAGGCACTAAATCTGAGCCCCTGCATCCACTCGAAGAACGGTTGCAACATCAGACTACGACCCCAGCCCCAGGTCGAGCCACCACTGCGGGACTAACCCGCTGTAGGCCACCATGCGACCGGTGGCGATGATCCCGAACCAGAAGGCGAGCGAGACGTAACCCGCCACACGAGCCTGGAGCGGTGCGATCGGATCGCTGTCCCACTTGTCGACGCTCTTCTCGATATTCATGTGGAAGTAGGCTGCATTCACGGCCACAACCACCAACATCCCCATCTTCATCCAAAACCAGAAGTTGGGATAGTAGCGCATCGGCTGCGCGTACACCATCAGGATTCCGGTAATGGCGTTGATTCCCAGTCCCACGAACATCAAGGGAAACAGGCCAGACTGCACCTTCGTGACCCGGATTCCGCGTAGCGCCAGCCCAGCCAGCCGCATATCCCAGAAGCCGATGAGACCGGCCACCAGTCCCATGCTAGCGACGTGGGCCGTCAAGCAGTAGACGTAACCGTTGAGCGACTCGCGCAGCGACAAACTGCTGGGAAACGCCTCGACCCACTCAAACAACTCCCGGAGCATCCGCTAGCTTTCTCCCTAGTCAACCCAAACGGGCTCAGCCTACTGGCCGGCTGACCCGAGACCGCGTACCGGCATACATCGCCCGGGAGAGCCCGAGGCTCACCGGCCGGGGTGCACCGTTCGAAACGGTGACGCGGAGTCTACCTCGCCGGCTCGCACTGGTCAAGGAAGAGCCTGTTCGAACGCCGCGTCATCACCCGACCAATCGAACCGCGTGCCTCAGGACCCGCCGCCACCCTTGCCGGATCGGGGTGACGCTCACCGCGATGCCGCCGAGGCTCAGCACGACAACCACAATGTCCCAGAGCGGCCGGTGGCCATAAAGGAACGGGAAGTCCAAGCTGTGCAGACCGTGGTAGAGCCAGCGATTGATCCGGGTCAAGCGCTCTTCTTTCCTTACAATCGATCCTCGATACGGGTCGAAGTAAAGCCAGGTCTGCTGGGGATCGTCGTAGCGCACCCGCAGGACGGGTAACCGCCGCCGCTCACCGCGATCGTAGTAGTAGTTGTCGTAGGTCCGTAGCCAGGTCTGGTCAAGGACGCGCACCCCGGGCATGACCGCCTCGGGGAGCGCCGAGAAGGCGTCGGCCTCGAAACGTTCGAACGCGGCCGGCGCGCGCCCATCCAACGCCACCAACCGCTGACGGGGCCCATGTTGCCCGAGCGGCGCGAGGGTGTTCGGCAGGCCGGACATCTCGCCGAGCGGCGTCGGGTCGAGCGCCAGCCCGTAGGGCACCCCCAAAAAGTGAAGCACGTCGATCTCACGAGCACGAAAGCCGTCCGCTAACACCTCGAGGCCTGCCCGCAGGTGGGGCGGTGTCAGCACACCGAGCCGGGGGAGCCCCCCCGCGACGACCTCGGCCTGACTCCGCCGCGGCTCGGTGCCTGGATGCCAGCTCCAGGGCTCCATCGACAGCGCACCGCTGAAGGTCCAGGTGAAGGTAACCAGACCAAACACGAGACCGGCATAGTGATGCCAGCGCATCAGACCGGAGTACGGACTAGCGAAGCGGTGCCCACGCGTTCCCAGAGTCAGTAAACCGATCACCACTCCCGACAGACAGAGAAGACACCCGAAGATCGACAGCCAGATGACGACGTTGCTCCAGAGCCCCACGTTCGCCCGGAGCGGTGTGAAGTACAACCAGTGCAGCACCGCGCCGGCGTAGGCCCAGCGGCGAGCCGCGCTGGTGGTCCGCATCACCGGCTCGGCCGTCGGCTCAGACACATACAGCACGGTCCCGGCTGGATCGTTCAGAGTGATCCGGTGGAGCGGGAAGAACGCCAGGCTCTGCAACGTCCACTGGTCGGGCTCGACCATACGACGGTCGTAGGTAGCCGTGTCGGCGTGCTCGGGCTCGAACTGCCGTGCCACCCCCAGCGCTGCCTCTCGGCTCAAACCGTCCAGCTGTTCACCGGTATCGGCAAAGACGGTGGTCCAGCCGCCCGATCCCGCCAAGCGATACACGGGTCGCTCGCCCAGCATCCCGACCAAAATGCGACGCGGCGTGAACCCGACCGTGACGGCGACCTCGCCGACACCCACCGTGGCGGTGCTGAGATCGAGCGGCGACAACCGCGCCAGTCGATCCGCCGGATCGAGCGCCGGCATCCCGGCATATACCAGGACGATGCCCGAGACGAACCAGGTAAGAAGGAGTAGGCTCCCGACGATACCAAGCCAACGGTGACAGAAGATGAGCGCGCGACGCCAGATCGAGCCAGGGCTGGCCACGGTCAGTCCACCACCACCGACGCACCGTGGGACCACCCGCTGCTGGCATGGTCCCTCCGCCCGGCGATGAGATCCTCGTTGTTACAGGCCAGCAGAGAACGGTGGGTGGCCGCAACCGTCGACCCGACGACCAACGGCTTCGGCGGCCGCCAGACGGCGATCGTGGAGAGCGCCAGCGCAGCCAGTACCACATCCCACCAACCGGGCCGCATGTCGGCGGCGCAGACCGTCACGCCAGGCAGTGCCGACGAACCGAGGGCTTGGATTAGCAAAGGGTGCGAAAGACCCCGTAACCGGCCGGGCCGTTAGTCGCTGCCGATGGCGCGACCCCGGTCAGCGTCATCCACCCAGTAGACGCTGTGACAGTTGTTGCAGGTCTCATAAACGGACTCGCCAAGATCGAAGACCAGCTGTGGGTCCTCCGCCTCGGCGGCGGCAAAAGCCTCCATCGCGGCGTCGGCCATGGCCTGGGATAGCTCGACCCACTGGCCTTGATCCCGGGCGCGCCCCTCCATGATGAGCAGGTTCGCAGCCTCAGCGAGCGCAATCGCTCCGAGCCGGACCTGCAACCAGTCCTCCTCGGTCTCCGGCTGCCAGTGGTTCTCACCGTTCTCGTCGACGACGGTACCGACGGCGTCCCAAAGCAGATCCGCCGCCGGGTCCAGCATGTTGGCCATCAACATCTGCACGCTCCGATCCGTGCTGAACGGCGGCCCAGCAGGCGCCTCCGTCCCGCCGCATCCGACGGCGATGACCGCGGTCAACACGACACAGACCACTCTCGTTCGCATCCTGCTCTCCTTGCCGCAACCCTGCCGCCAACTGGTTAGGCGGACACACGTCCGGCCCGTACCGGGGCGGCTAATACTTCCGCGAGACGGATGATGATTATAGCCTCTGGTGAGACCGTCTCCGCCGCCACCCGAGAGTATGATGCCTCCGATGAGGAGCCCACGGGTGCGTGGTTTGCACGCCTTCGCCGTGTTCCTGAGACTGGGGACGCTCCAGACTTCAGCTGAGGCCAAGGGGGAAACTGGCCCGCCACGGCTCCGCCGAGCGAATTCGCACCCTCCAGACAACCGTCGCGCCCGTTTACACCGCCATTGGCGATCCGCATGTCGGCATACTCGACGAGAGCTCCATAGTCGTGCATCCCCTCCTGGTCAGCAGCACCGAACGCTAGGCCATGACTGAGATCCGCGATGGCTATGGTGATCTCGGTCTGGTGGTATTCGATGCGCTGGGACACCCTGGCACCTCGGACGTCGATCCCGAAAATCACGCGCTACAGCTCTTCAAACAAACCAGAGTAGAGAGGCACCATGACGACACAACGCGACGCGGCGATCTGGGTCGCGGCCCTGACCGGCGTGCTTACCGTCTCGCTCCACGGCCAGCGGGCTAACATGCCGCCGCTGGTCACCCAGGCCCAGTACAACCAGTGGCAGACAGAGCTGTCGAACTGGGGACGCTGGGGCCCCGATGATGAGCTCGGCGCAGCCAACCTGATCACGCCGACCAAGCGAGCGGAAGCAGCAGCGCTGGTCGAGGACGGCTTCACCGTCTCGCTCGCCTCTGACGCGGAGAAGGTCGCTACCATCGCCAACCCGTGCCCGATCGAGTGGTCGATGGTGCGAGCTACTCGGACGGCCGCGAGCGACACGGTCGCCTACCCTTGTATCCACGGGCCGGGCACAACGCACCTCGACGCATTCGCGCACATCTTCTTCGATGGCAAGATGTGGAACGGCTACGATGTCGACGGCTTGGTTACGATGGAGGAAGGGGCGACCAAGAACTCCATCATGACGGTCAAGGACGGCCTGGTCACGCGCGCGGTCCTCTACGACATCCCTCGGTTGAAGGACGTCGCCTATCTGGAGCCTGGCACGCGAATCACCGTGGCCGACCTGGAAGCCTGGGAAGCTCGGACCGGTGTCAGGGTGGGATCCGGCGACGCGTTCCTGGTCCGGTGGGGACGATGGGCCCGTGAGGACGCCCTCGGCCCGTTCGATACCGGCCAGGAGGCGGCCGGCCTGGACAATCACGTCATCCCCTGGCTCAAGGAGCGTGACGTGGCCATCGCGGGGTGGGAAACGCCGGGCTACATGCCTCAACCCGAGGGCGACATCTCGCGCCTCGCCTTGCACAACTTCGCCCTCACCATCCTGGGCATCCAGGTGCTGGACCGGGCAGACTTCCAGGCGCTGGCCGCGGCCGCGGCCGAGCGGGAACGCTACGAGTTCATGATGACGATCGCCCCGCTCCCTATCCCGAATGGCACAGGGTCGCCGGTGAATCCGATCGCGATGTTCTGAACTCGGACACTCAAGCTCAGAACATCGAGCCCCAAGGGCTTTGGGAAGCGCAACTGTCGAGAACGTGAGAATCCCAATTACCAAGATTGCTGGTCGATTGCGTCCCGACCAGTAACAGGGCGTGTACAGAAAAAGGGGCCGCGCCAACGGCGCGGCCCCGAACCGGTCTAAAGCCTATAGGCTGAAGCCCAGAGCCGCCATCGCGGCTCAGTCACTACCGCGACGGCCACACCACGCCCTGGTCGCCAGCTCGGATAGAACCTTCACCCTTGTAGACGAACTTCTGCAGCCGCTTTCCTTCGAAGGTCTCGGTCACGTAGATGTTGCCGTGCGAGTCGGTCATGATGCTGTGGGCACCGTAGAACTGACCGGGCTGCCTACCGCCATCACCGAAGCTCGAGATGAGTTCCATCTCCTTGCGGTCGATGATGTAGACCTTCTCGTTCACGCCATCGGCCACGTATATGTACTTCTGGTCGGCGTCGCGTGAGAAGGCAACGTCCCAGACCGCCCCAGCACCCAGGGTATCCTTAGCAAGGAACAGCTCTTCGACGTAGGTCCCGTCCCGCTGGAACACCTGGATCCGGTTGCCCACCCGGTCACACACATACACAAACCCGTCGTTTGACAGGTCGGCGCAGTGCACGGGCGTTCGGAACTGCTGCGGCGGTTCGGCGTTCGGGTCGTAGCGCGGCAGCGGAGCATCGTCGGGCGTGTTGCCATAGGCGCCCCAGAAGCGCTTGAAGGCACCCGTCTCGGCGTCGAGCACGGCGACCCGCTTGTTGAAATAGCCGTCGGCGACGTAGGCCTCGTTTTCCTTCGGATCGACAAAGATCTTAGCCACGCGTCCGAAGCTCTCGGTGTCGTTGCTGTCGGCGACCGCTGTCGGCTGACCGGTGACATCGCTGACCGGACCAGTCATCCTGGCGCCGGCCTGCCCGACCTGCATAAGGAAGTTGCCGTACCGGTCAAACTTCAATAGGTGCGAGTCTGAACCGCCGTTCCCACCTATCCACACGTTGTCCATGTGGTCGACAAAGATGCCGTGGTTCGAGACCGGCCACTCGTAGCCCTCACCCGGACCACCCCAGTGACCGACCAGGAGACCGTCCTGGTCGAACTCGAGTACGGGTGGCGCGGGGAAGCAGCACTCCGCCGCGACGGGAGGATCCTGCGCGGCCGGCACCTCGCCCGCAGACAGCGCATCGCCCCGGTGGATGATCCAAATGTGGTCACGCGCATCCACCGAGACACCGATCGTCGTCCCGAGCAGCCAGTGATTAGGCAACGGCTGTGGCCACAGCGGGTCGACCTCGAAGATCGGGCCGTGGACCATCGAGCCTTGTGCAGCCTGGATCCGGTCGACGACGGCGTCGCCAAAGCCAACGACTCCGACCAGGGCCAGGCAGATCACCGCGGCTACGGCATGGCGTTTTCTTCGTGTTTGCATACGGTGCTTCTCCCCTCAACGAGCCAGATCCTCTGTCAAACCAGGAACGGATGCAACAGGGATCGAGCCGGCGGCTCCTCCACGCACTCCGACGACGTGCGGTCGAAGGCGCGGGTCACCAGACTCCAATCCACCTCCCTCTCAGCGACAATCTCCTTGATCACCGTCACCTCGGCGTTCGAAAAATGGCTGCCAACGCTGGCGATCACACACAGAACTCGCAGCACCTGCGCGATACGGCCCGGGAGATCCGCCACGATGACGTCCGGCTTGGGATTGGGCGGTAGCTCGCCGAGCCCCGCGATGGCCAAAAGACCCTGACGCGCTCCCTCGCCCAGCCCCTTCTTGTTGAGGCGCTCGACGGCCGAGGCCACGGCGAGATCCGGGAGCAGACGCTCGTCCCTTGTGGACTGCAAGGCTATTCTCCGTATCATGACGTCGCCGCCTGGCTAGTCGCGATAGTTGATGAACTGGAGAGGCAGGTCGACCTTCTCTTCCTTGAGGAGCGTGATCGCCTCTTGCAGAACGTCGCGCTTCTTGCCAGACACCCGAAGCTGGTCGCCCTGGATTGCCACCTGCACCTTGAGCTTGGCCTGCTTGACTACCTTGACCAGGCGCCTGGCGAGTTCGGTCTCGATACCCTGGCGCACGTGTACCACCTGCCAGGCGTCGCTGACGTTTTCCTGCGGATCGTCCCGCTTAAGGCAAAGCACGTTGACCTTCCGGGCGGCCAGTTTGGCGGTGAGGATGTCATACATCTGACCCAGCTGAAACTTGTCGGGGGCCCGCATCGTGATGGTCGAATCCAGCAACTCAAACTTGGCGTTCTTCCCCTTGAAATCAAAGCGCGTATCGATCTCGCGCGTGGCCTGGTTCAGGGCGTTGCCAACCTCTTGTAGGTCGACCTGAGAGACGACGTCGAATGAAGGCATTGGATTTGCAGCTTACGTCGAGGAAGAGGCGAAGCACGTCTCAGGGGCGGGGTCCAGATTGGCGAGGACAAAGTCACAGTCGACGGAGGGTCTCGCGAGCGCAATACACCTGCCCCACACTCCCTCACCGAATTCGACGACCTCACGGGACCCCATACGCTGTCCAGCAGTCAGAAACATGTCGCTATTCGCCAAGTATATGGCGGCAAGAACGACACAACGCCTAGAAAGAAACCACCTCGCGCCCTCCCCCCGGGTGCAGCACCAACCAGTCGCTGCGCTACTTCGGCTGCGGAACGATGCGGATGTACGGCAGCGGCGACTTCCAGCCGTCCGGGTAGGCCTCTTTGGCGGCCTCATCCGAAACGGCCGGTAGGATGATCACATCCTCGCCCTGCTTCCAGTTGGCGGGAGTGGCTACCTTCTTCTGCGCGGTGAGCTGGCAGGAGTCGAGGAGGCGAAGAATCTCCTCGAAGTTCCGCCCGGTGCTCATCGGGTAGGTGATGGTCGCCTTGATTTTCTTGTCGGGTCCGATGACGAAGACAGACCTGGAGGTAGCGTTGTCGGCTGGGGTGCGCCCTTCGCTCGTGACGCCGGCATCAGCGGGCAGCATGTCGTACTGCTTGACGATCGCCAGGGTTGGGTCGCCCACCAGCGGATAGGTCACCGCGTGCCCCTGCGACGCCTCGATGTCCTTCGACCACTTCTCGTGATTGGTGACCGGGTCGACGCTGATGCCGAGGATCTTGCAGTTGCGCTTGGTGAACTCGTCGTTCAAGCCGGCCATCGTGCCCAGTTCGGTGGTGCACACCGGGGTGAAATCCTTCGGGTGCGAACAGAGGATGGCCCAGCCGTCGCCGATCCACTCATGGAAGTTGATGGTGCCCTGGGTGGTCTCGGCGGTGAAGTCTGGTGCGGTGCTATTGATTCTGAGTGACATACTGAGTTCTCTCTCCCTTGCGTGGGCCGGAGCAATTGATGGTCTATAGGACGCCGGCCCTCGGCCTGATGTTCCCGGCGACACCCTCTACTCGACAGTCCAGAGCGTCAGCGACTCAATATCCTTGACGAACAACCGATTGCCAGAGATCGTCGGCAGCGTCCAGGTGGCGCTGTCGGCCAGCTCGTAGCGTTGAACGGGCGCGAACTCGGTCCGGCTGTGGGGTACGACCAGCAGCTCGCCGTCCTCCTCGAGCGACAGGATCGTAGTGCCCACATTGAGGATGGACGCGTGGTCTGCCTGCCGGGGTTCGCTGGTCCAGAGCAGCGTGCCGCTGTCGAGGTCGAGCGCGAAGTACTGTCCGCTGTTGAGGTGGGACAGTCCGAACAGAACCCCGTCTACCACCACGGCGTTGGACATGTGCATCGACACCTCGTCGTTGTGCCACACATCCTCGGTGATCCAGGCGTTTCCTTCACGCACCACCCGGAACCGGGTGATCCCGTTGCCACGGCCGCTCTCGATCACATCGCCCTGATACAACCGAGGGGTCTGCGACGTGGTCGTCGACTGCGTCGTATAAGGCCGGCTCCAGAGCAACGTGCCGCTGTCGACCGAAACGCCCACAAAGTTCTCCTGGGTGAAGGTTATGACCTGGCGGCTGCCTTCGACCTCGACCACGATCGGAGACCCGTAGGCGGGACCATCACCATCCCAGCGCCAGACTTCCTCGCCGGTCTCGACGTCGAACGAGGTAAGCGCCCCCGAATCGTGCCCACCTACGTGCAGGATCACCTGACCGCCGTCGACAATGGGCGACTGCCCCGTGTGATAGAGCGGCTCGACCGCGTCGGCCGGCCGCTGCCACAACTGGTCGCCGTTCTCAGCGTCGAACGCCGTCACGATGCCGCTGATGCCCAACGTAAACAGACGACCGTCAGCATAGACGGGCGTCGCCTTCGGGCCTGGACCGTGGCGACGGGTGGCGGCGATCATCTCAAAGCTGGCGGGGTAGCTGCTACGCCAGCGGGTCTGGCCGGTGGCGGCGTCGAGCGCCTGCATCACTTCCTCTTCGCCCTGGCGGCTGAACATGTACAGACGTTCACCGATGAGAATTGGCGAGGCATAGCCTTCACCCACGTCTACGGTCCACTGCTCGGCAAGCGCGGTAGGCCATGTTGCTGGCACCTCGAAGCTCTGCACCGCCCCGTCCCGATTGACGCCCCGCCACTGGGTCCAGTCCTGGGCTGCGGCCGACATTGGTAAACCGAGTACCACCAGGGCACATGCGAATCGCATACAGACCTGTTTCACCGCTCTCCTCCCGCGCTCGACGATGGCGCAAAAGGTGATTATATTCCGGAGGGAAGGAGAGCCCTCGATGCAGCTTCGAAAGATGGCATGGCTCGTCAGCACGCTCGTTTGGTGGACACCGGCCGCCGCGCAGGATCTGGATCGCGCGGCGCCGGAGTCGGTCGGCATGTCCTCGACAGGACTTCAGGCGGCCACCGCCGCGCTCCAGGAACATATCGACGCGGGCGACGTCGCGGGGGTCGTGGCCGCGGTGGCCCGCCACGGTAAGTTGGTCTACTTCGAAGCGCTGGGCCGGCGCGACCTGCAAGTTGGCGATCCAATGCCCGAGGACGCAATCTTCCGGCTGTACTCGATGACCCGGTCCATCACGAGTACGGCGGTGATGCTTCTGTGGGAGGAAGGCACATTCCAGCTGGACGACCCCATCTCGGACTACCTCCCCCAGTTCGCCGAACAGCGGGTGTTCCTCGACGCCTCCTCGCCGAACCTCGAACAGATCAGGCCCCGTCAAAGTGATATCACCGTGCGCCACCTCCTGACCCACACGTCCGGCATCGGCAGTCGGAGCAGCCCGATCTACCGGGCCCACGACGTGCGGCTGCGTTCGATCGACCTAGAGGCGATGGTGAACAACGTCGCCGCGATGCCACTGTTCGAAGACCCGGGCACCCGATTCCGCTATGGCGTCTCCACCACGATACTCGGACGCCTCGTCGAGGTATGGTCGGGGCAACCCTTCGATGAATTTCTCCAGCAACGCATCTTCGAACCGCTGGGAATGACCGACACCGTGTTCTGGGCGGACGGGGAACGCGCGAACAGACTGGCCGCGGTCTACCGCCCCGACCGCGAGACCGGCGAGCTACGTCCGTACGCGATCGAGCAGGTGCCCTTCACCGAGCGTCCGTCTCTCATCGAGGGGGGCGTCGGTCTTCTGTCGTCGGTGACCGACTACCTCCGGTTCTCGCAGATGTTCCTCAACCATGGCTCGCTGGCTGGCACGCGCCTACTCTCAGAGAACACGGTAGCCTTAATGCTCGAGAACCACGTCCCCGCCCGCGCCATGCCGATCGGCGGCGGATACATGGCCGGGTCGGGCTGGGGACTCGGCTTCAACGTGATTCTGGAAGCCGGCGCCTACAGCTGGCCGGTCGGCGCTGGCGAGTACTGGTGGGACGGCTCGTCCGGCACCAGATTTTCGATCGACCCGGAGCACGGCATCGTGACCGTGATCATGGCTGCCGTCTCACCGTCTCGAGGTGGCGGCTTCCGCGAAGAGTGGAAAACGTTGGTCTATGGAGCGATCGAAGCCAAGTGACGCAACACTTCCTCTTGTTGAGCTCCTACGACGCGGTAGCCGCAGACTTCGAACGTCGGCACACTGGTGATGCCAGCGCGGATCGAGGTTGACCAGTGCTTGTCAACGAGCTCGCGCATGGTCCGGTGCTCCAGTATCTGACGCACTTGGCTTCCGAGCAGGCCAACCGCTTCGGCTAGAGACACCAGCACATCGATGTCGGACAGGTTCTGCCCGTCAACAAAGTAGGCTCGATACAGCGCTCCGTGCAACGCGTCGCCACCAGGCTCCTCGTCCGCCCAAGCCGCCAGCTCCTGGGCCAGGCGGCTGTTGTAGGTATGCGTGCGCCGACCGTAGGGCAGCTCTTCCTCTGCCATGAGCGTCACCATGCGCTCGTGCATCACGTCGAGGTCATAGCCTCGCCCCGCGAACAGCGATTCGAGCGAACGTCCTTCCTCAGGCGTCTCGGGATGCAGCGGGAAGTACACCCACTCCACTTCAAGCCCAAGGTCCCGCCGCAGTCGCTCAATACGCCCGGTACTGAGGTAGCACCAGGGTCAAACGAAGTCGGTGTAGGCGCGGAGTACTGTGGACATCGGCTTCAGGCTTTGGGCTTCAGAAATAGCATCTCCGCCCAGGCATTGGCCGCAGAGGACTCAAAGACCAATGCCCGTTAGTCGGCGGTCCATAACTTCTGACCGTGGATCGGCGCAGCCATCACCCGATCTCAGCCCGGCAGTCGTTCTGGCGGTCCACCACCAGCGGCCACCAGGTGGTGAAAGCGGGATCTGAGCCAGCGATCGGCAGCACCACCTCGAAGGGGTCGAGGAGTCCGGCCGAGGCGCCTCGCTCGGCAGCCAGGGCGGTCAATTCCGCCCGGAACGCCTGAATCTCTGGCGTCTCGAAGAGGACGAAATAGAACTGGCGGGTCGTACCCTGATACGGCTCTCGCTTCACTGCCATGCAGACGGGCAATAAGGTCAGCCGATCAAGGCCAGCCGTGCGCGCCCGCTGCAGGAGCTCGCTCGGGCTCAACAGGCCGGCCAGACCTAGCTGATACTCCTCCCGCAACACGATCGGGACTAGGTCGTCCGGAGGACCGGTCATCGACTCCATCGTCCGGTTGAACAGCTGATCGAACAGATTGGCCCGAAATAACAATGGCGGGCGCAGACCGAGCACAGAAAGCCCCCGCATGCTCGGTTCCCCAGCCTCGAGTGTCCACCCACTGAGCGACGCCCCGTCCAGCGAGTACGGCTCGGAGATGGTGTCTTCGAGGCTGCTGATAAACAGGTAGCCAAGAATGCCGAGGGCCAGTGCGGCCACGAGGAGCTTCTTCACAATCGCCATGTACTACTGCTCGTCCGGCTCGGCCAGAAACCGATACCCCACGCCACGGACCGTGAGCAGATGCCGAGGGTGGGAGGGCTCGGCCTCGAGATAACGACGCAGCCGAGCGATGAAATTGTCAACGGTCCGGGTGTCAGTGTCTTCCCGTACCCCCCACACTTCTTCGAGCAGCGCCTTCCGCGCCACCGCCTGGCCCTCCCGCCGCACCAGATAGCGCAACAGCGTGGCCTCCATCAAAGTCAGCGGCTGCTCTGCACCATCCCAGCGCAGCACCTGGGCACGAAAGTCGAGCAGTTTGCCGGCGAAGGCAAATTGGTCCGGTCCTTCATCTTCCTGGTAGGTCCCGCGCAGCCAAGTGTGTCGTCGGAGCAGCCCCTGCAGCCGGACCAGTAGAATCGACAGGTCGAACGGCTTAGGCAGATAGTCGTCGGCCCCCGCCTCGAACCCGCGGAGGACGTCATCCCGCTCCGAACGGGCAGTCAGCAGCATGACCGGCACGAACTGGCCGGCGGCGCGCAAACGACGCACCACCTCGAACCCGTCGAGCCCGGGCAACATCACATCCAGCAGCACCGCGTCGAACAAGCCCCCGCTGGCAACGAGCCGGTCGAACGCCACCTGGCCGTCTTCTTCGACCTCGGCGTCGTATCCTTCCGCTTCGAGGTTCAGCTTGAGCCCAGCCGCGAGGTGGTCCTCGTCCTCAACTATCAGCACTCGGCTCATCACGTCTTCAATGGCAACTCAAGGGTGAAGGTGCTCCCTTGGCCGGCGCCACGGCTCTCGGCGTAGGCCCGTCCGCCATGGCGTCTGGCCACAGCTCGCACGATCGAAAGCCCGACCCCGGTACCACGCACCCGCGACTGGAGCGCGTCAGGCAGCCGATAGAAGCGCCGAAATACCCGTTTCAGCTCCACGCTGGTGATCCCGATTCCCTGGTCACGCACGCTGATCGCCACCCGCCGCGCACCGGCACTGGCCACCTCGACCACTACCTTAACGCGATCGCCAGAATACTTGATGGCGTTGTCGACCAAGTTGGTGACCGCGGCGACAAGTTCGTCGCGATCGCCAAGCACTCGCGTACCGCACGGCAACCGGTCCACCAGGCTGACCTCTCCGTTCGTCAAATGATGCCGCTTCCCGGCCAGGTGTACACACTCACCCACGACCTCCGCTACGTCCACGTCGGTAGGGTTGTCCACCCGGCGAGCATCGCCGGTCTTCCCAGCCAGGAGTATCTGGTCGATGGTCTGCTGCAGGCGCTCGGAGTCCTCCAGCATTGTGTCGATTAGTTCGCCTCGGCGGGCGCTGTCGAGCTCGCGTTGCTGGAGGGTCTGCAGGTAGAGCTTGATCGAGGCGAGCGGCGTCTTTAGCTCATGTGTCACCGCATGGATGAACGCGTCGTGCTGTTCACTCTTGCGGATCTCACGCACCAGAAAGGCGGTGTTCAGGGCCAGCCCCCCGATCAGCACCACGAAGCTGACCACGCCGACGAGCAAAAGCAAACCGGCTCGCCAGTTAACGACGATGAAGCTGATGTTCAAGGCAACCGCGACCGCGATCAAACCGGCGCCCAGCAACCACACCAGGACGACCGCACGCCGCCGCGTGCCACCAGACCGGTCCATGCGCACTAGTGTCGCGTCTCCGGTGCGGGCTGTCCAGCGAGGAAAGCTAAGCGACTTCAGGTTCGGCGTCGACCGTAATGGTCTTGTTCGCGATCTGGGCGGCAGTGGGCACTTGCACGTCCCAGGCCAGCCCCAGCCACTCCATCAGCCGGATCTGCATCCAGCTGAGGTCGATCTCCCGCCAGATCATGCCGTGGCGAGCCGAAGTAGGATGGGCGTGATGATTGTTGTGCCACCCTTCACCAAAGGTAATGAGGGCCACCCATCCGAGATTCCTGGAGTCATCGCTGGTATCGAACCGCCGATTACCCCAGAGATGCGTAGCGGAATTCACCAGCCAAGTACAGTGCAGGCCGACCACGACCCGCAGGAAGATACCCCACAAGGCCCAGGTCCAGCCACCAATCGCCAGCAGCACCAGCCCCAGCACGACCATCGGCACCCAGTGCCACCGGGTCAGCACCCGGTAGAAGCGGTCCTTCATGAGATCAGGCGCGTACTTGCCCATAACCTCGGTGTTCGAGTGCATCTCCTCACCGAAGATCGTCCAGAGAATGTGCGACCACCACTTACCGTCGCGGGGCGTATGGGGGTCGCCCTCTTTGTCCGAGTGCTGATGGTGAATACGGTGCAACGCAGTCCAGAACACCGGCCCACCTTCGAGGGTCAGAGTCCCGCAGATGGCAAAGAAATACTCGATCGGCTTGTACGTCTTGTAGGAGCGATGCGTGTGCAGCCGGTGGTAGCCAAGCCCGATCCCCCAGCCGATGCAGATCCAGTGCAGCGCGAAGGCAAGGATCACGGCTCCCCAGGTGGCATTGAAGAGCGCGACCACTGCAAGAACGTGAAATACGATGAGCGCGATCGTCGTGACCCAGCTGATCCTGGTGCGATCGTTGACTTGGATGTCGGTCTGCACGGCAACTCCTTCGGCCTCAGCCTACCAACTGCAACCACGGACGGACTGTAATAGTTCTGTAACAGCGCTCCGCGGTCACAACACTAGGTGCGCCAGGTGGTGGTCGGCCGCCCCCGGTGCCCGCGCCGGCGGGAGCATCGCCTCGGTGATGGTGGTGGTGCTCCACGGTCAGCCCGCGCGAGGTCTCATCCCACCCCGAAGCGCGCCGGCCGCCGTCGCGCCGAAATGGTCGACGAAACACTCGGCGATCGGTCGACTGTTGGCCATCGACAACCAGATCCTCAGGAGATGACGTCGAGCGTTCGGTACGCCCTGGTCGATAAATGCGCTCCGGCGGTGGAACGTGATCCAGTTATTGAGCAGCAGGATATCGCCGGTTTCGAGCCGAAACCGCACGTGCAACGCCGGGTCCTCGGCCAGTGTCTCGAGCGCATCGAGGGCTTCCCGCTGTCGCGCGGTGAGGCTCGGCGCCTCCGGAGCCCGGTCGGCGCGGTCGATGAGCACCCGCAAGAAGTGGGCACCGAACCGCCCGTCCCGCTCCGAAAACACCGGGAGCTCGCAAAACGGCAGGGCGTTGCCCTGATCCACCGTGTGACGCAGGTACGGAAACGGCTCGCACAGCACAGTGAGCACGTCTGGCTGCTCACGGCGCAGTGCCTCGTAGAGCGCGACCGAGCTCACCACGTAGTTCTCGCCGCCGCTATCGGCGGCCCGGAGACAGCAGAACGCAATGACATCGCAACGATCGGTATGAAAGCTCAGCCTGGCGCTGGACGAGGGGCCCCGGTAGCGCGGATCGTTGGGCGCATAGCCGTGGTCTCGGACATGGAACAGCCGCTCCCCGGACGCACTCTGAGAGAGCGGCGTACCCAGATGGCTGGCAAGTGCCCAGAAGGCGCGGGTGCTGATCTCCTCGCCCCACGCCGCCACGGGAACACCGCGCAGCAGGACGGCGCCAGCGCCCTCCTCCAACTCGGTTTGCAGTCCTGAAATGAGGGGCTCTAGACCTGCCAGCGCCTCGGGACCGTGCTCGGCCAACCGCTCCGGATCGGCCTGTCTGGCAACCGCCCTGAGGCCACCGAGTTCCGTCTCCCCTAACCGCCGACCCCAGTCGGTCCGGTCGAAGAGCTCCCGCCCACGCCAGTGAGCGGGCATTCCATGCAGAACGAGCGTACGCACGCAGGATCGGGACGAGACGTCTCAGCGCATCGGCTCGAGCCGAAGCAGCGTCGCGTCGTCCTCCTCGGTCAGGACGTAGAGCAGCCCATCCGGCCCCTGCCCGACGTCGCGAATACGCTGCCGTAGCTCCGTGAGAAGCCACTCACGGGCCAGCTCTTCACCGTTGTCGTTGAACACGATCCGCTCGATATGGCCAGTGCGGCCGATGCGACCGGTCATCATCGACCCAACAAAGAGATTGCCCTGCCATTCCGGGAAACGATCGCCGGTGTAAAACGCCAGACCAGAGGGTGCGATCGAGGGCACCCAGAACACTAGCGGCTCCACCATCCCGTCGGCCCAGAAGCGACCGGTCACCCGCTCGCCCGTGTACTGCCGTCCGTAGGAGACCACGGGCCAGCCGTAGTTCCCTCCCGGCTGGATGACGTTCAGCTCGTCGCCTCCCTGCACCGCATGCTCGGTCGCCAACGGCGTTGCGGTAGCCGGATGGAACGCGAGCCCCTGTTGATTGCGATGGCCCAGCGAAAAAATCTCAGGCTGATAGCCGTCATGCCCCACGAACGGGTTGTCAGGCGGCACCGACCCGTCATCGCGCAGCCGGAGGATCT
>Ga0310344_10000371_pt1 | contig 35839 bp, 37 predicted proteins | sample HC15DNA20200_MG_FD_203801 | JGI IMG/M metagenome (GOLD analysis project Ga0310344, IMG submission 203801) | Marine microbial communities from station ALOHA, North Pacific Subtropical Gyre - HC15-DNA-20-200_MG | ecosystem: Environmental > Aquatic > Marine > Oceanic | place: Pacific Ocean: North...
TGACAGTAGAGGGAGAAATCTCTAGCCCATCTTCTGTCTATCGCAAGATAATTCCTGTGAAGTCCAAGACTCTGCACGCAGAGGCAGCTTGGGTTGGTCACGCAGACTGAGACACTAGGCTGACTACTTCTTCAGCGCAACCCCATGACAGCGTAACTCCTGCACCTCCGTGCCCATAGTTATGGACGACAAACCTTCCATCAATGACCTCAACCTCTAGGCGAACCTCGCTTCTCGAAGGCCTCAAACCAACCGTCCCTCCGATGATTTTGCTTCTGTCCAAATCGGGCCATAAGGCCTCCACCTTTCCTAGAATTAACTCATCATCCTCTGCCCTATGCTCCAGCCCCCAGTCGCCTAACTGGGCAGTGCCTCCAAGAACCGTAACATCGCTTCGCGGGATGGTGTAAGTTAGTGTCTCGGGCTGCTGGTCAAAGTGCCCAACCCCCGGATCTTGCTCGACAAAAATTACCTGGCCGCGAGCAGGGACGACTTCCTTATCGTTGCACAGTTCGCGAGCACCCAATCCTACGCAGTTGACAACTAAATCGCCTGGAACTTCGGACAAATCACTGATAGTCCCCTGTCTAAATGTGCAACCCATCCTCTCTGCTTTCGACTTCAGCCATGGCATGTACAGCGGCATCTCGATGACTGGTGCCCTGAATTCCCATCCGAATACGTAACCTTCGGGTATTTCATCACTCTCTAGGGTCCGGAATGCAGATATTTCTTCTCCCCATGAAGGGAGTTCAACTACCTGCCTCAGGTACTCTCTACCATCTCGCATCTTGACTCCTGCCTCAGGTACTTCATTAGCGAGCCTCTGTAATTCTGCATAGGTCTCCAAACCCCACCCGTCAGCCCTGTCAGCTGGAGCCGTAAGGAATGGATACCAGATGGCTGCTGCCACATCAGATACGGTGTCAGGACTGAACTTGTCAGATACCACTTCTACTTGGTAACCGGACTCCAGCAGCCTGATTGCACAAGAAAGCCCAGAAACTCCTGCTCCCACTACTGTGCATCGCATGATGTTGGCAAGTGCAAACCCCTCATGATTGCGTCGCTTTGCATGTCAGCGTTCAGAACCCTATTGAGGGACACCCTCTCTCGTATCTCTGAGACTTATGCCAAAGGTGAAGAAGCCGAAGAAGGGATGGTTTAGGCCAGAACGCAAGAAGCGTCGTACTGGACCAGCGGTCAAGCCTAGTGAGAAGGGGCTACCTCCCTGTCCCGCATGCGGCCAATGGAGCATGCAGCGGGACAATTCGAAAAGTGAATTGTACTGCGGTGCTTGTGGCGCAATTATGTGACAGGTTCCATAGCCACGAGCTTATCCGCATTTGTCGCAGTGATGAGGAACCGCACCGGGCGCTTCGGGCGTCGCGAGTGATGGGCGATCTGAGCGACACTACAGATATGTCACGACTAAAGCAACCCCATTCCACATCATATGCCCAATTATTGAGGGCCAAAGACTCTCAGTTCTAACTCTGACAAAACCGTAAATCAACCCTCCTATTGCGGCCATTCCTGCGGTGTAAGGTTCAATATGGACAAGCCCGAAAATCATTGAACTTATTACGATAGCAACCCTGTCACCATGCATCTTTCTAATCGAGTCTAGAACATATCCTCTAAACATCAACTCCTCTGCGATAGGGGCGATGATTACTGTAGAGATAATAACCAATCCAAGAGCAATAGGGCCTGAGCCCCAATCTACACCAATATCGGTATCGACTTCGGGCACTCCAAAAGCCAGTTCATACGCGATTCCGTACCCCATAACGATGATGAAATCGACTATGGTAACTAGCAATGGTATTGCTAATAGCAAGACGAACGCTTGATTAGCCGATTTTATCGAAATTTTTTCCGATAGATCTGGTAGTAGATTCTCGACATACATGAATAGCAGAGTCAGAGGGATGGATATCAAGTAGGCAAAGGAAATTGACAAATGCATCGAAAATGCCTCAGAAATCCCAATAAGTGAAAGGGCTAAGAATGTCAGAATGATTGCCATTGAAGTCACACCAAACCAAACTACGCAGAACATCAGAGCTACTAGCCAAGACCTCCAGTAGCTACGCACCTCTGGACTGCCTAATTCGGAATCGTCGACCATACTCCCAAGTGACTCGCCCATAATCGGACCACTTCGTCGAGTGATTTCAGACCTGCCCCTTCAGACTTCACAACATTCCGTTCCATAAGGAACGGATTCATCTAAGGGGAATCCTTCATGACCATCTCTCCGGGCGTCCTGAGCAGATATCATGGACCCAACCGACTATCTGACACAGGACCAGATAATCTCACTGGCACTGGTTGCCTTCCTCTTGCTGGCCTCGGGAATCCGCAGAATGCTCGATGCCAGCGGTTTATTCGCAGCCATGGCGGTCGGACTTGTGGTGTCGCTTATGGGGCACTGGACTTGGCTGGCCATAATGGTCGTCTTCCTAGTGTTCGGTTCGTTTGCTACGAGGTGGAAGTTCGAGGAGAAGCGTGCTTTGTCGATTCATGAAGGAAATGAGGGAGTCAGAGGTTGGAAGAATGTTCTGGCTAATGGTGCGGCCCCCTCGATAGTCGCCATACTGAGTTGGCTGGGTGATGGGGACTGGTATTTCCTCGGAATGGCCTGCTGCGCTTCTGTTGCACTTTCAGATACTCTAGCATCTGAAATTGGCAGTCTTGACCCTAGAACTCGCAGCATCATCAACTTGGAAGCAGTGCCTCCGGGAACCAATGGAGGGATGTCCCCCACTGGAACATTCGCTGCCTTATCCGGCTCATTGATTATTGCAACTGTGACGGCTCTGATGATTCCATATTCTCACGATGGATTCCACCACGAAACAACCCTATTGGCCAACGATCGCGGTCTGGCCTTTGTTCTGATTACATTCGTGGGATGGATGGGCTGTCAGGTGGACTCAGTACTAGGTGCCTTGTTGGAGAACAAGGGATATCTCGGAAAGCACTCTGTCAACTTTCTCGCTACACTTTCTGGAGCGATGATGGCTTTCATTGCTCGGGACATGGTGTTCTAACAGGTGATAGTGAGGTTTGTACTGTACGAGGTATGGAGGCTACCATGGAAAATCGTTCTAGAGTACATACTGTGAGTGCTGCCACGGCCCTCGTAGCACTGCTTCTAGTCCTATCTTTTGGTTCGATCACCCATGCTCAAGATCCAATGGAGTTGGACGGTCCGGGAATAGATTGGGATTTGCCAGAATCTCATATGCTCTACCTGAAGGGTACAGTGAATGAGCCATTCCTTGACCGCAATTGGTCCACCAACACAGGTGAGCCATTGGGCAAGGCCGAGTTTACTAGAACCAGCTCTTCCCTAAATCCGAACCTAATTGATATTCAGTCTGCCCCCCTTTCCAACTCCTTCCGGTTTGAAGGGAATCTTACTGTGAGATTGTTTGCATCTCTAGATTCCACTAATGATGGATGCAGACTATCCAATGTCCTGCCCGGTTCGGCCGGTGCAGAGACCAGATTTTACGTCACATTGTCTCTAGGGAGTACACTAGTTCTCGACAATGCCATTACAAATTCAATAGCGATGGAGGAGTCCTATCTTGAGGCCCATGAGTTCACTGTGATGGCTGACAATGTCAATGTCTCATTGTCAGAAGGTGACCTGATTTCACTGAGCGTCGATGTAGAACACGACTGCATCCAACAAGGCGTACTTTGGTGGGGTACCTATGATGCGACTTCTGGTATTATCTTCCATGGAAATGTGATTGAACCGATGTTACAATACAGGGTCGATTCAAACAGAATGGTCCGAATTGAATTTACGCCTATTTCCCCTTGGGGTCCTAGCGACTTCGACAGACAAGTGATTCAGATTGTAGGTCCTCTCGATTGGGATGAAATGGTGCATGGTCACGGCAAGGAGGATCAACGACTTGAACACTTTGAGATACCTCATGGAACTAGGACTGGAGAGGCAAACCGAACGATTCTGACTTGGTCTTCTGAGAAGCCGATTTCTCCGGGCCAATACATGATTGACTCATGCTTCGCACTAACTGACCAAGATCCGGGTGAGCCGTGTGATGCAATAGCGGTTTTGAGATTCGAGATTCCTTCTGAAGAGGGGCCACTCCTATCTTCAATGTGGGCTATTCTGATAATTCCAATTGCAATAGTGGGTTGGATTGCCGCTTCTATCCGTGAGGCTACACTCCCTCTACCTGTATATGGGGTGCTACTGTTGCTGGCTATCGCTACAATCGGGCCAGCTTTGCATCTGCCGGACATAGATTCCGAGATTCCTCGCCAAGAGGGAGCTGCACCATCGTTCAATCTGCTTTCTCATGATGGGGGGCTAGTTTCTCTATCAGATCTCATAGAAGACAGCGACGCGCTAGTTGTCGGCCTATTCCACCCCGGTTCTCCAAATTCCCTTAGGCAGATGAATGAGTTCAGAGGGGCCGAAGCGATTAGTCAGGAAGATATTGCCTTCGTTCAAATCGCAACTGGAGAAGGAGTTCAAGCAATCGACTTGGACACCTACTCTATGCAACTAAATGAATCATGGCCATTACTAATGGATGAATCGGATGCCTCAGTAGGGAAATCATTTCCAAGCGGAGCCACTGACGCTGTAATCGTCATCGACTCTGCTGGATTTGTTACCAGTTGGAATCCTGGAACTATGTCTGCGATGGAAATTGAGGAAGCAGTAGAGTCTGCGAAAAGAGGCTCTGGAAATAACCCGCTAACCATTCTTTCCCTAACCCTCGGAACAGCTCTTCTTCCACTCTTGATTCTAGCAATGCCTAGGGAAAGAAAATTGGAACTTCCAGAAGAGCCACTCTTCCCGGGCGCCGCATCTCTGATGACAGCCGCAGCGGCTGCTACCGGCTTCGCATTATGGGCACTGCCCGTTTCTCTGATGGCTTCAATAGGCCTAGGTTCAGTATGGGTATGGGTTGAATTGGTGTTAGCAGCAGTAATGGTGTATCATGGCTCTTCTATGCTACTCCGAGGGAAAATAGCCGAGATTGAAATGATTTCATCCAGAATTTATCTTCTATTACCTGTAGATTTCAGGAATTGGCGAGATGAATCCAGCTTCAAGGAGGACGCATATCTGGGACTTTGGTTGGCTTGGCTACTGTGGTTGAGGTCTCCCACACTAATCCCACAAGGCATAGGGGCATTAGCCCGCTCAGACATCGTTGGCCTCTTTCTCTCAATTTTTGCTTTCGCAGGAATGTTACTGGTTGCAGGACTGGTCATCAATCTAGCCAGATTAGTGGCCATAACACCCGGTTCACTATCTCGAACATTCGGTTGGCTAAGCGTCGGAATAAGGCCCAGAGCGTGGGGCCTTGCAGCCATAATCTTGGGGGCTTGGATGGCAATTCATTTAGCAGTCGGGCCGATTTTAGGATCGTTCTGAGTCCATTTCCAGGTATTGGCCATTTCCGGTCGGACCGAGATTATCATAAGAGTAAGGCCCTAGGGCGTTGCACTCCTAAGGGGGTATAGTATAACCTGGTAGTACCGCGGGCTCCAGTTGCACGGGAATGACGACGAGTGGGTTTTCTGATGGATTTGATGACCAACTGGAGCACCGACCCGTCGCAAACCGAGAGCGTGCGCTTATCGGGTGCACGCTAGGCGGAAGATACCCGCTGATCTGGGTTCAAATCCCAGTGCCCCCACCAATCGACTCTTGCGGACGCTTTGTATCCAAATGCGGTTGGGTTGAAAGACCAAGGGCTTGTGAGACTGACGATGTACCCCAATCCGGCAAAGGCCATGCTATGTGTCATCATGTTGGTTTTTTGCACCGGTAGCCTAGCACTCCCTGAATATCGCCCCATCCACGACGACAAAGTCCAACTTATCAGAACTGGACAGTTAGAGTCGGTTCCAATCCAAACTCCAGTATCTTGGTCAGATCAGGTCCCATGGTGGGAGACGACTTCTTTGGATAAAGATAGGAATGGCATACATGACTCTCTGCAATCTGCCGAGGGTTTTGTGAACGTCGGAATCTCATACTCTAGAGAAGTTACCGACCAAGATAGGTCCAGATTGTCTCTCGCAGGCTATGAGATTCGTGTTGAATTACCAGTGGTCGATGCTTTGCTGATAGGTGCAATAGATGCGCACGAAGTGTACAATATTGCACGATTCGATGGAGTAGTAATGGTAGAACGATACGGCTCGTTGGTATTCTATGGGGATATCCAAACTCCGGCCGTCAAGGCGAAGAACTCGACAGAATACTCCGTTGGTGCCTGGGACTTGGGAGTTAGTGGTTATGGAGTAAACATCGCGCTCACAGATACAGGAGTAGATAACGAACATCCCGGACTGGCAGGCAAGTTTGTAGCAGGATATGATGCAGTATGCTACGTACATTCTGACCCTCAATGTGTTCTAGCAGGTGGGCGAGAGGACGACGGCTCATTCGACCCTGATGATGGCAATCAACACGGCACGGCCTGTATGGGGATGGCGGCTGCGACCGGAATAGACGCCGACGGTTCTCAGTCTGAATTCTATGGCTCAGCTCCGAATGCATCTTTGATAGATGTTAGAATTGGAACAGATGTTGGAGCGGGGCCATTTGAGAATTATCTGTTGGAGCAGCAGTTCTACGAGTCTGCTATGAACGGACTACAGTGGATTATTGATCATAGCCAAGACGCCTGGCCGGGAGTCGACGAGGCCAATTATGGCATTGACATCATCTCTCTTTCTTGGGGAATCACCAGTCACGAGAATGGTGGATCCGACGGCACAGATATGCACAGCCGAATCCTCGACGAGGCAATGCTTGCCGGAGTCACAGTCTCAAACGCCGCAGGTAATGATGGCCCCGACAATGACGGTTTGTCCGGAATGAGTGCATCTTCGTTATCCATCACCGTGGCAGCTACTGATGATCTCAACACGGTCGATAGATCAGACGACACCATCGCATCCTATTCTTCGAGAGGTCCTAGACGGGACAACGGAGATTCAAATCCACTAGATGAATTAGTGCCTGAGGTTAGCGCTCCGGGCACTAACATCATCCAAGCCGAGGGATGTGTCTCAAGTGGAGGTTGCAACAACTTCCTAGGAGGGGATGCTTCGGACAATACATACACTGGAAGAGGTAGCGGCACCTCATATGCTACGCCTGCGGTAACTGGAGTCATTGCTCTTGTGATGGAGGCTAATGGGAATCTCACTCCTCTACAAATCAAGGAGGTTCTGAAGCAGACATCCGAGAGGAGAGGGGAACCTAGTGCTCCTGATTTGGACCCCTACTGGAACCGCGACTTCGGCTGGGGTATGGTGGACGCCCTTGCTGCGGTGAACCTAGCATTCCATCTGGCAGAGATGGGTGATGAGGAATCAATTGATCCTTCTATCCAGAATCACCTGCTTAACCTTACGAATTCTAACGCTACAATCGAAATCACAGGGCATTCATGGGGCCAACTGGGTAGCATCGATCGTGTAGAGTTTAGGATTGATGGAGGAGAATGGAGAGAGGCCACATACTCTGCTGAGTTAGAGGAAATAGGTCCACTAACTCCTTTTTCATGGCATGTTATTTTGGACCCCGCGAAGATTGGTCAGGGCCCTCATGTGATCGAAGTCAGGGCCGTCTCTGGGGAATCAGTTTCGCTCCCGGTCGTTGTCACGGTGAACGGAATTACAGACTTATCTTCAGACTTCTCCGTACCCCTTGCAGTAATAGCCCTAGTTGCTGCGGTATTCGCCATCTGGGTTTCATCAGTTATTGTAGTAAGGATAAGATCAGATGGGGAGATTGAAGATTTTATCTCACGCTTACGAGGCAGTAAATCAGTCGATTTCTTGTCCGGAGGGGCAATAGATGCAGAACTTTTGGAAGAAGATGAGAAGAAATAGCGAATTCGACAGATTCAGTGCGTTTTGTTCAAATCCTTGTGGACTCGTCCGCAGGCCATGGTGAGGTTCTCTGACAGAGCTAACAGCATCAGACCTACTGGTGTCCGACGCATGTTCGATATGGCCGGAGACGACTCCATTCAGTTCGGTCTTGGCGAACCTGACTTCCAACCTCCACCAGTAGCAATCGAAGCCTTCAGTAGGGCCATGGACGCAGGTAAGAACAAGTACACAACTACGGCCGGCCTACCTTCTCTTAGGAGTAAGATTGCAGAAATGTGGCACCATCTCGACTCAAGTCTGGATGAGGAAAACGTCTGTATCACGATGAGTGGTACCAACGGTCTGCTAGACATCTTCCTCGCATTGGTCCAACCAGGGGACAACGTGATGCTCCCAGAGCCGTACTTCCCCCTCTATCCTCCTGATGTGGTAATCTGCGGGGGTGAACCCAATCTCTACCCCTGCACTTTCGAGAACGGTTTTGTGCCTACTATCGAGGATCTAGAGTCTAGAGTGGATGAGAACACTGTCGCAATTCTGTACAACTTCCCCAGCAATCCTACCGGAGGCAATGTGACCGAAACCCAGAGGGACCAACTCGTCGATTTCGCGATAAGGCACGATCTATGGCTGATTACTGACGAGGTCTATGACAGAATCGTGTATGACGCCCCTCACGTATCTTTCCTCGGGGCTGGTTATGACAAGGTGATTATGGTGCAATCTTTTTCCAAGACTTTCGCTATGACGGGCTGGAGGATAGGATACCTCCTCTCTCCTGATGACGATGCTATGGCCCAGTTGACGAAGATGCAGTACTACGTTACAGCGTGCAGTAATGATGCCATGCAGCATGCCGTACTTGAGGCCTTAGAGAGTGCCCCGAACTACCCTGAAGAGATGTGTGAGGAGTTCAAGGCCAGAAGGGACTTGATTTGCCAACGCCTTAATGCGATTCCAGGTGTTTCCTGCCATGTCCCCACCGGGGCTTTCTACGTCTTCCCTAAGGTCGATGTTCCCGGAATGAATAGCGAGGAAATCGCGATGGCTTTACTCGAAGGAGGTGTTCTGTGTTCTCCTGGAACTGCATTCGGAGAGATGGGGGAGGGTCACCTCCGATTCGCATATACAATCGGTAGAGAGGACATAGACAGAGGGATGGATAGAGTAGAAGCGGTCTTGAGAGAACTTAGGGGAGATTAACTGGTGTCTTCCGTTTTGTCATTAGGGATCTTTATTCTAGCACTAATGGTTTCTACTGAGGTATCAAAAAGAGACCCAAACAAAATCGCGGGTACCGTTCTTCTGGTTTCACTAGTCTACCTTGGCCTCTACGGGCCATCAGCCCTAGGATTCGGATTGAGCATTGGGTCTGGTTGGGCACTATTGAATCAAACAACCTTGCGTATGTTCCCAGAGTAATCAATCATCAAATAAGTAAGGCAGATCAATCATTCTACTGCCTTCCTCCGGATTATCTTCCTGTTTCAGTTGTTCACTAGGTTCAGAAGATTCGAAATCAAAGTCTAATTCCTCTTCCGAATTTGTTTTAGGACCCTCAATAAGATCCATCTGTAGGTTCTCCAATAAGCTGTCCTGCCCCTTCATCCAGTCGGGCATATCGTTGGAGCCCCCTAGAACCGAGAGAGTAGTAAATGTCGCCATTGGCAGCACAGAGATGGCGACTAGAAAGTCTATCACTGCCGTTTCAGGAACTGCAGCATCTGGGAAAATCACATTCAGGACGATAGCCTCTAACTGAACCTCATTCCATTGTTCTATATCGACATCAAGCCAATTCAATGATGCCGCCAAGAATGTCCTAGCGATAAACCAGAAAAGCAGAATCGGTAGGACCCAAGAAAATCGTGAAATCTTCCATAGAACGCTCCTGAACATTGCCGCGTATCCCACTAGCCAGTTCGAAATTGCGGGTTGAATTCTGACTGCCATCCACAGCGCAATCATATATCCTGCCATCCCTAACTCAAATGACCTTTCAGACTTGACAACATGTTCGGGAACTCCTTCCATGATTAGCAAAGGAGTTGCAATCAGTATAACTTGCATCGGAACTGCAAGCAGTTGGAGGCCACCATGGACCGATATTAAGTCAAAACCATCTACGCTAATCTTTCTGTTTACCAGCCCTGCAACTTTTCCATATGGGCTACCCTGCAGAGACATCCTGGCCCTATCTATCAGCTCAGGATCGCCTTTCCTGCGATTTAGTCCAAGCACAGCGCCCCATCCTCCTCTGTTTACTACCTTCAAAGGCCTGTAACCCCCGAAAACCATCGCTAAAAATAGTGAGACAATACCGTAGATTAGTCCTGCAACAATAATCCAGTAAACTAACTCGGTCCTCACTGCGACTGTGAAATTTTGCTCATCAACATCGAGCAAATAAGTTAGAGAGAAACCAACGATTGGCACTAACGTGACTTGCAGAACTACCACGGTGTACAATACCGCTTTTTGATACAGGTCCCCGGCCTTCACGAGGCAACGCAATTAATTCCCAACATAAGTCCTTCAGAAGTATTGTAGTCTCTAAGTGCGATTCGCATTCCTATGCATTCTCACCGAATTCGCCCTTCGGGCGACGAACGCAGTTAGAGAACCTTCATACACGATTCGAGGGACGACGAGTATAGCATGCGCACTCTAACCCCGATACTTCTCGTGTCACTAATGCTGGCTATGCTAATCTCCCCCATGGCCACCGACTCTCTGTACGGGTCAGATGCAGATACCCGGGCTGTATCTCCAAAGTCTCTGATTGACTTTGAGGTAACTTCGATTGTAGTGGGGGACTCATCCACTCCTTCTCAGACTTGGGCACAACCAGACAATAGCTCATCGGAGTATGTGCTTAGGGGTGAATCAATCCCTGTTACCATGACATTCACTCAAGCAGGGACTTCTAGCCAGCCTGCCTATGCAGAAGGCTGGATGCAAGTTTGGCACCCGATTGGATTCCTAGTCGAGGAGCATTACGTCAACATGACTCTATCTGGACAGCAATCGACAACTCAGACATTCTACTGGACTCCTGCGTCGGCCCACAGCGCAATTGATGACCATGGCTATCTGTATGGCGGGATTATTCTGAAGGGAACGATTGACGGGGGCCTCGCTGACGATAATGAGGAGAATAACGAACTCGAGAGACATATGCCGGTGGCAGTATGGAGCGACGAGATGGAAAATGGATTCTGTGGCGATGTAGATGGTGACAACGTAATTGATTGCCCGAACATGCTGAGTGCGAATCAACCCACTTGGGCCGGTGCCGGATATGATGCCGACGGAACCCTTTCTTCAGATCCCGATTACTATGGCCATTGGCGAATGGATAATGATTCTAGCAGCGTTGGAGAGTATCATTGGAGAGTCTCAAGGCCCGGCTCAGACTACGCGAGCAACAGGCACGACAGATTGTGGTGGGGTTGGTTCACGCCGTTCGATAACTGCGATGACCCCGGTCACGGCCTGAAGTACGGGACTCTTGACACTGCTGTTTCGGCATTATATGGAAACAACTTTTGTAAGATAAGAATTAGGTCATTCGACTTCATATCAATGCATCTGGTTACTCACGCATGGGGGGAGATGGCATCTGGAGATGATTTCAGAATAGAGACCGATTCGGGTGGCTTGCTGACCTACTACGATTACTCGGCTCAGAGCATCTCTAAGAATCAAGGAGATTGGACTCAGTTGATATGGAACATGACTGACATCCATCCTAATGCAGACTATTCGTTTTCATTCAAATTCGACTCTAACAGTTCACACGCCAATCAAGGAATTCACTTGGATAATTTCCTTCTGTTCGGTTTTGAGAAGGTAGCAGAATACACTCTGGACGTTGATTGCAATGATCCTTTGCCAAATGCCTACCTAACTGTTCCCGACGACCCAATTCCGCCCTCTCTATATTGCAAAATCAAAAACAATGGATATGTCGACATTACGCTACGTCTCTATACTGAAGTTTCCAATGATACATGGATGAATGGGTATCCACTGAGAATTGATTCTAACAACATGTTCGATCATGATAACTATGTTGTCAGTGAAGTCATTGGCGCCTTGGAGACAATGGACACTTGGTTCAATCTGAGTATTCCCGAAGGCGCGAGCGTTCAAGAGATAGATTGGCACGTTTGGATTAACGACGGTACAACAAATCTCTCTAAGGTTTTCTTCGAGTTACCCGTTTCTGTAATTGCAGCATATTCGGCAACTCTTGATCAGAAAACATTGGATAATCCAGCAGCCACACTCTATCCCGGAGGTTCCGGAGATGTCGCAATGCTCCTGAAGAATACCGGGAATCAGATTGCAACATGGAATTTAGGTGCCACTTTTGGAGATAATCGATGGGGGGCTGAGAACTTAGAGTGGCTGAACGAGAATGGAGATACTATCACCAGTCTGGCAATGAATATAACCGACGAATTCGAACTTACTGTCAGAGTTACAGTTCCAGAAGATATACCTCCTGGAACTTACCCAATCACGCTACTAGCCAACGGTAGAGCACCCGCTAATTTCGTTGCAGATTGGACCATCTACATTGAGGTGCCCGTGCTACACGATTTAGTTATCGAGCCCACAGTTAGTTCAATCATTGCCCCGGCCGATGGAATACAACGATTCATTGAGATTCGTATGGTGAATAACGGTAATTCCGAGGAGGCGTTTGATTTGTCCTTACTGGTGGATTGGAAACTGGGAGTCTCCCTAAACACTGATCAAACTTTAGGAATCGATCCTTTCGGAGGAGACACCACTGTATTCCTACAATTCCCGATGCCCTATGGAATTGCAAATGAGACTTACGAGATTTTCGTTATTGCCTCAAGTCAGGACGACCCAGAAACCGAGGTTGATGAATCCGATGGCTACCAAACTAGCGTTAGAATCTTACTTACTGTGCCAGTAACTAATCTAGTAGAAGTTGAAGATTTGGATCTTACTGAGGAGGTATTCAGAGGCGGAGAAGATGCTAGAACAGTCAATTGGGAGATATGGAACAATGGCAATGTAAATGACGCATTCTACATTAGTTTTGATACCAGTCACCCGGATGTATTTGTTCATGCAACAGGACTATCCGAAGGAAAGACGACATATGTCCCCCCTGGCTCTTCAGTCAATCTAACGATTAGATATTCATTTGACTATACCGCCAATGGCGAACGTGAAATAGAACTGATAGCCTCTAGTGTAGAGGCTGAGAATCTTGGCAATTATGTCAGTGGAAGCGGAATAGCAGAATTCCAAGTCGGAGCTCAAGGCTTCTTCCAGATTCTACCTCCTGCCGAATTGATCATTACAGAGGGAGATGACGACTACATGTTACAATTTACTGTGGTAAATTTATTCCCAGAGGACCAGTTACTTAGCGCCGACGTCAATCGTAATTCCGAGTTATTCTTCAACATCATCGACGCCCGAGTTGATGCCGGAGACCGAGATTTCGTTCTATTGGCAAACCAATCAAGGCTCATCACCGTCTACCTAGAAGTCTCTGACGCTAACTTGGACAATCTGGTTAACAACTCAATGACATTTGATTTGGTACTCGAAGTGGATGGCGATCGAGATAAGGTTTCAATGGCTGGAACTGTGACTTTGGTTAAGCCTGTACCAGTCGACACCGGCCCAGATGTCGAGGAGACCGCTTGGTGGGCCACCAACATCATTTTCTTGTTGATTGGAGTCGGCGTTGTTCTAGCAGTTATCGTAGCCTCTGTCCGTATTTTCAGGAGTGCATCAGCTCCGATGGAAGAGGTCTCATCACTGGCAGATTATGAGATGACTGTTGATGGAAGCGGCTGGGACGATTCATCGGGAATCCCTCAAGCACCTTCTCTTCCTTCGGACGACGAGGTCGCCAACTCAATGTATGGTGGGGCAAAGGAGATCTTTGAGCAGCCCCCTGAGATACCCTCTCCAATGCCTCCTCCTATGCCCGAGCCATCAGAGCCCGAGTCGGAGTCCGAGGAACCACCTGCTTCTGAACTACCGCCGGGTGTCCCCCCTATTCCAGAAGAGGGCCTACCTGAGGGCTGGACAGTAGATCAATGGATTCACTATGGGCAGCGATGGCTCGACCAACAAAACCGAGAATAACGCTCCAAACTAATCTCATGCCATGTGCGAGGCCTTATGACCCCCCCTTGAGTCGCCGAATTCCGGAGCGTGATTTCCTGTGTACAGCGGTCAACAACCAATATTCATCCTGAAGGAAGGTACAGAGAGGACTAGTGGAAAGTCAGCACAGAGCAACAATATAGCTGCAGCAAAGGCTGTTGCAGACTCTGTGCGTTCGACATTGGGTCCAAAGGGCATGGATAAGATGCTAGTCGACGGAATGGGCGATGTCGTCATCACCAATGATGGTGCAACCATCCTCAAGGAGATGGACATCGAACACCCTGCTGCCAAGATGATTATCGAGATTGCTAAGACTCAGGAGCAGCACTGCTTCGACGGCACTACTAGCGCTGTTGTGATTGCTGGCGAGTTGCTAAAGCGCAGCGAGGACCTAGTCGAGCAGAATGTTCATCCTACTGTGATTTGCGAGGGTTTCAGACTTGCTTCAGACAAGGCTTCCGAGTTAATTGACACTCATTCAATCGGAGTTGATAAGGAGATGCTGGAAGAGGTAGCAAAGACCGCCCTCACCGGAAAGAGTGCAGGAGCAGTCAAGGAGTTCCTAGCCGATATCTCTGTACGAGCAGTTCTGGCAGTAGCTCAAGATGCCGATGGCGAGATTCTTGTGGATCTAGATGACATCAAGGTGCAGAAAAAGCAGGGAGGTTCGATTAAGGACAGTACTCTGGTGGACGGAATTATTCTCGACAAGGAGAGAGTTCACAGTGGGATGCCTCGAAGCGTTTCGGATGCGAAGATAGCCCTGATTAATTCGGCAATAGAGGTCAAGAAGACCGAAGTCGATGCTAAGATTCAGATTACTGACCCCAACATGCTTTCCCAGTTCCTTGATGAGGAGGAGCAGTATCTGAAGTCCCTTGTTGAGAAGATTCAATCTGCTGGGGCAAACGTTGTCATTTGTCAGAAAGGAATTGACGACATGGCACAGCATTACATGGCTAAGTCCGGTTTGTTCGCAATTCGGAGAGCCAAGAAGAGCGACATGGAGGCCTTGTCGAAGGCTACTGGAGGGCGCATCGTAACCAATATTGATGACTTATCTTCCGAAGACCTAGGCAACGCTTCCAAGGTCGAAGAGAAGAAGATTGGTGAGTCAGACATGGTTTTCGTAACTGGATGTCCTGATGCCAAGAGCGTCTCCGTACTTCTTCGCGGCGGCACCGAGCACGTTGTCGATGAAATTCGACGCGCCTTTGATGATTCCGTAGGGGTCGTTGCAGTCGCTCATGAGGACGGCGAGGTGCTAACCGGGGGCGGCTCCGTACTAGCTGCCATTAGCAGAGATCTACGTTCGTACGCTGAAGGAATCGGAGGTCGCGAGCAGATGGCCATCGAGGCCTTCTCCGGCGCACTTGAGGTAATTCCTCGAACTTTGGCAGAGAACGCCGGGCTAGACCCTGTCAACACCATCATTGATCTGAGGAAGGCACACTCGGAAGGAAACTCCCACTTCGGAGTTAATGTGTATGAAGGAGGGGTAGTCGACATGAGTGAGAGTAGAGTCTACGAGCCCAGCAGAGTGGTTGAACAAGCAATCCAGAGTGCATCAGAGACGGCTACCATGATTCTGAGGATTGATGATGTAATCTCTAGCCGAGCCAGCCCTGCAATGCCCGAAGGTGGCGAGTTCGACGGAATGGGGATGTGAGCCTGATACGGCCTACGGCCGTAGACTCTGCTTGCATAGATTCAATAATCGTATTATGGTCCAGTTGAACACCCAGCCTATGGCTGGGTAGGTGATGTCTTGACGGATTCCTCTCTTCTGATACTGTTCGGATCAGAGTCGGGTAACTCCGAGTATTTGGCGGTCGAAGCAGAAAAGCAGGCGAAGTCGCTAGGCCTCTCTACTTCTGTGAAGGGTATGGACGAGATAAAAATCGGAGATCTATCTGAGGCCAAGAATGTCATCATCTACTGTAGCACTTGGGGCGAAGGAGATATGCCCGACAATGCCGTCGATCTTTGGGAAGAAGCAAATGGCGACTCACTTCCTTCCCTAGAAGGATGTAACTTTGCTGTTTGTGCTCTAGGAGATACCAGTTACGAGTTCTTCTGTCAATCAGGTAAGGACTGGGATGTTTGGTTTGAGAAGCAGGGTGCAACTAGGGTTCTGGACCGTGTAGACTGCGATGTTGAATACGAGGACCCAGCAGAGGAATTCACCCTCAAGGCACTATCGATATTCTCGTCTTTGACAGGCAGCACTCCTCCCGAACAAGAAGTAAAAGAGGAACTATTTTCCGAGGAAGAATCACTATCAGAAGGGGTTTCCGATTCTGGAGTGGGGCTTGAGGGTCTACTTGCATCAGGAGATAGATCTCTAAACATCTTATTCGGATCTCAATCTGGAAACTCAGAGGAACTTGCAGCCAAGTTTGCCAAGAGGGCCTCAGATTACGGTCTCGAGGCTACAGTTCATGATATGGACGGGTTCGATATATCTTCTATGTCCAGTATGAAGAGAGTACTAATCATCTGCTCGACATGGGGCGAAGGAGAAATGCCTGACAATGCCGAGGAACTCTGGGAGGAGGCAAACTCAGATTCAGCGCCTAAACTCGATGGTACTTTCTTCTCAGTCCTAGCTCTAGGGGATACCAGTTACGAGTTCTTCTGCGAATCAGGTAAGGACTGGGATCAGAGATTGGAGCAACTAGGAGCGACCAGACTGGTAGTCAGGGTTGACTGCGATGTCGATTACGATTCCATGGCCGAGACTTGGGCTCTTGATGCTCTGGCGGCGACGGCAGCAGTAGATGGTAATGGGACATTCCTCGAGGACCAAGTTGAGGCAATCAAGGACCATGTTGGAGGTACAGCCGCAGTCGCATCTGGCGAGGATGGCTTCACCGTGCCTAGCCTAGAGGCAGAGGTAGTACAAGTCGAGATATCCATCTTCCGCTACGATCCCGAAAGCGCTACAACCGGCAGAGACACTTGGGTATGTGCTCTGCCTGAAAACCTGTCAGTTATGGGGGCCCTTAGGGCACTAAAGGACACTCATGATGGGAGCCTGACATTTAGGGACGGCCCAGATGACGACCCAACCACGGCAATATCGGCCAACGGAAGGCTGATTCTTCCCGGTAGCGTCAGCATCGATTCTGCCGCTTCTTCTAGGGGGGACTCGTTGCAACTCCGAATCGAACCTCTTCCAGCATTCGACGTGATTCGTGACTTGGTAGTCGATTTATGGCCTCTAGAAAGATCTCGCGAATCATCCGAACCGTGGATGATTGCGGCCACAAGAGCAGGTGCAAACACACCTCAGGGAGTTATTGGTACCATGGAGCCGGCTGTAGCCGACCACTTGCATTCGATTACTGATTTCTGCAGTGCACCTCTATTGCACTCTTCTTCAGATGCAACTCCTCACTCCGATGATTACCTGGGTCCCGCTGTCCTAGCTAGGACATGGGCTAGAGTGAACGACCCCCGTTCCTCCGCTAGAAGTATCTCCGCTCTCCAGAAAATCATGGATTCACCAAGTGGAATCAAGGCCGAGACCGACCTCGCCTCAATTAGGAGACAGAACGCCTCTTCGAGAGTAATCTCCGACGCATTGCTGGATGCCCGCACAGCCACTCTGGGCAGGGATGCCTTCAATGGACGCCACGGCAAACACGTCTGGTGGTACAGTTGGTCAGTCAAGAGCAGCGGCATGGTCAATGATACAGTACTCTACAGGCAGGTTTTGGGCCCACTTGGACTGTTCGGCAACCTATTCTCAGGAGTTACGGCAAGAATGGTTCTCGGATTCACCAGAACTGGCGGCAATATGTTCAACGGAATGATGGGAATGGTCGCCCCTCCCGCAGGTATCGGAAAGATGCCCAAGCAGTTCAACTCCTCAGTAGAAAATCACCACGAGGTGGTTGCAATATTCAACGAAGTGGATGGTAGATTCTGATGCCTTTGAAGTACGCTTACCATCCCGGAAATGTCGCCCATAGCAGCGCTACCGAAGTGGCTCAGACAATGGAGCCAGCAGCGAAGTCGCTTGGAATCGAATTAATTCCTCTTAATGGTGCAACAAGTTGCGGTGCAGGAATTATTAGACAGGCCAGCAGGAGACTCCAATTGACACTAAACGCGCGCACATTTTCCATGGCTGAAGAAATGGGACTCGATATCATCACCCCATGCGCGGCTACTGCAGGTAACCTGCACGAGGATCTACACACACTCAAATCAAATCCCAACCTGCTCGGAGAAATCAACGATGTCCTCGAAAGGACCTGCGGTCGCCGATTCAATGGCGATACCAATGTTCACCACTTACTCCACGTTATCGTGGATGAGATCGGTGTAGACAAACTCGAGTCGGCTGTTTTGAACCCCCTCGACCTAGATGCTGCAGGCTTCTATGGCCCCAACATACAGCAGGAAGGAGCTTGTGGAAACGACGATGTTCACGACCCAACTTATCTCGAGCAGGTCATCGATGCAATCGGTGGAAACTCTGTCGACTGGGAGTCTCGCACTCAGAGCGTAGGTGTACCTGGATTGTTTTCCGAAGAACCAACTGTCCTGCGTCAGGCAGCAGCAGTTCTATCTGAAGCTAAGCATGAGGGTGCGAAGATAATCGTCAGCGCCTGCAACCTTTCTCACACGGTGCTCGATGTGTATCAAGGAAAGGCATCTCAAGCAACCGGACTTGCCACCAATATCCCGGTTATTCATCTGACAGAGATGCTAGCTTTCGTATTAGGCCACCACAATGACAGACTTGCTCAACTTCGAACTAGAGTAGCCGTCATAGGTGACTGATTAGTCATCAATAAACTGTTCAAGTCCTATTTGCCCAGATGCTCTGAAGGTCTCCGGAGGCAGACTGCCCGGGCGCAACTCATCGATTTCTGCATCGTCCATTTCCGAAATCTCAACTCTGTGCATTTCGCGCTGAGAGGTTATGAATTCGATTGCAGAGAGACTACCTTCATCTGATTTGACTTCGAACTTAGAGAGGTTTGAGAGGTTGGCTACTGCCCCTCGGGCAATTTCCCTCCTAACTCTATGAACAGCTCGTCGCATATGTTCTTCTCTCCTCTCTGCAGCCACCCAAGCTCCCTCGTCTCTAGTCTCTTCGGCAATCAGAACGACTACCTCGCCCTCACGATGTCTACCAGTCCTGCCACGGCGCTGAATTGTTCTGATTTCGCTTGTCACAGGCTCGTAGAAGATTACCAAGTCAGCGCTTGGTATATCCAACCCCTCTTCTCCTACAGAAGTCGCCACCAGTACGTTAGCAGAACCATCTCTGAATTCATCCAATCTCTCTACCTGCTGCTTTGCGGTGAGCCCCTCGCTACCATCTCGACTAGATTGCCCCACGAATCTCACTGGTCGAGCACCATCGAGCGCTGATAGAGCCAACTCAAGCGCTGACACGGTATCTCTGAAGGTAGCGAATACTATGGCTCTGGATCCAGGGTCTCGTCGCAAACGCTCCCTGATCAGCCTACGGACAGCACCGACCTTGCTGTGCAACTCGCCCATTTCCTCAAGGCTACTAATTAATCCTGATATCCTAGGGTCCCTCAGGAATCCGCGAGTGGATTTAGTTGTGGAACGATCTCCCGAAGACAGCCTAATCAGGAATTCTCTCGAAGCCGCGCATCCCTGACTTAGTAGGTGGTTGATTAGGTGGTGCAGTCGCATAGCCGTGGCAATCTGAGATACAGATTGGTAAGCGTTCGACTCACCTCTTGAGATTGCCGTCTGGGCTCTGTCCATAGCATTAGAGAGTCCAGCATGACTTATTGCACCAGGCATTACATATCTGCCCAATCTCTTCTGCCTGTCTACTATGCCTCGTTGCCACAGAATCAATGGCTCGGCCAATTCTCTAATTTCATTCGGCACAGTCACTCTGATTTCCTGCAACTCTAGTCCTGCTAGATGCTTGGCCAGCAGGGGGTCTTCTGTAGGTCTGAGATGTATTCTCTCAATACCTAGCCTTGTACAGATTTCTCTAACAAGATCTTTCCTAGATCCAGGGCTCGCTGTGGTTGCGAATACCAGTGGTTCAGAAGACTGCAAATGGTACATCTCACCCACTTGAGCCATGGCGTGCTCACCGGTGGCATGGTGGGCTTCGTCCATTACCAGGAGAGAACATTCGGACAAGTCGAGAACACCTCTTTTGACATCATTTCGAACTACTTGAGGAGTGGCGACAATTACTCGCGAAGAACCCCATATCTCAGGCCTCTTTGAGACTGGATTCTGGCCTGTAATTGAGACTGGTTCGATGGCTTCCAAGATTGAGGATAGGCCCCGTAGGTGCTGATCGACCAGAGCAACGGTAGGGGCGACGACAAGGACCCACCCAGATGTACTCTCAAGACGTTCAGCAATGACCATCCAAGCCACTACGGTCTTCCCAGCGGCGGTTGGCAAGACTAGCATGGTTGAACCGGTCAAGGCCTCGTCTGCAGCTTCGAGCTGATATGCCCTAGCCTCTATGATGCCCGAGGACAACATAGGATGACATATCCGAGGCTGCATGGAAGAGGAATTTTGAGGTCAGGGTTCAAAATCCTTGCAGTAACTGGTCATCACTTGAACACCCCGTAGGGGTGAGTGCATACCTGTCCCGATTCGTTCATATAGGGTATGTTAGTCGCAAGGCCGCTCACTACGTGAGGTACCAGACACCATAAGGCTCTGCAAAAGCACCCTATGAGCCCCTGCCGCACTCGCGGCAAGGGTCCGGTGTCACGGTACTTCCTTTGCGAAGTGGGCCCGCCTGAAGGCCGCTCGCGGCCCGAAGACGGAGGAACTGGAGGTACAAACATGGCCGACCGAAGCAAGCCCCGCCGTGGTAGCATGGGCTTTAGCCCTAGGAAGCGAGCCATCCGACAGTTTGGAAGGATTGGGGCTTGGCCCGAATCCGATGCTTCTGAGATTCGCGTTCAAGGCTTCGCTGGATGGAAGGCAGGAATGACTCACGTTTTAGTCCGTGATAATAATCCAAACTCTCCTTCTGCAAGTCAGGAAGTCAGGCAGGCAGTTACTGTAGTCGAGGCGCCACCGATGTCTGTTCTAGCCGTTCGTGGCTATTCCATGACTCCTTACGGTATGCAGACTGCAGGCGAGGCATGGGCCAACGCTGACTCAGATCCAGATGGATTGACTCCTCGTCTGGCCAACCAGACACGCGGTGAGCGTGACGTGGAAGAGGGCCGTAAGCCCGCCAAGCGAGGCGGGCGTATTCCCAAGCGCGGTGGGTCGACAGAGGAGGCCATGGAGGCTCTGAGGAATGCCGATCTGTGCGAGGTTCGCCTAATTGTCTGCACTCAACCATCACTGGTCAAGAGTGTTACCAGCAAGACTCCCGAAATTATGGAAGTCGCTCTAGTAGGCGGAGATGACGCAGCCAAGCTCGACTGGGCTGAGGGGAGACTCGGCGGAAACATATCTCTGGAGGATGTTTACGACGCAGGCCAGGAAGTCGATGTCGTTGGTGTGACCAAGGGCAAGGGCTGGCAAGGTTCAATCAAGAGATGGGGGATCAAGCTGCTTTCTCACAAGAACAGCAAGCGTAGGAGACAGGGCGGAAACATGGGAGACTTCGGAACCAGATACGTCCGCAAGACCATCCGCCAAGCCGGTCAGGTAGGGTACCACCAAAGGACCGAACTCAATAAGAAGATTCTGAGGATATCTCAACCCGAGGACTCAGAGATTACTCCAGCAGGAGGTTTCCTCAACTATGGGGAGGTCTCCAACCCTTACATGCTGATTCAAGGAAGTCTTCCGGGGCCATCCAAGAGGATGCTGAGATTCCGCGATGCAATCAGGCCAAGACCATCCAAGGGTGACGTCGACATCACATACGTCAGCACATCGAGCAAGCAGGGAGCGTGATTAGATGAAGGCGAAGATGTACAATCTGGTCAATCACGTCGAGCAGGATGAACTTGATGCAGGCCTTCTCGCAGAGTACTACAGCGTAGAGGCAATTGATGGCAAGGGAATGACTCTACCGGCAACCTTCGCCGTAGAAGTCCGCGAGGACGTCATCCGATCAGCAGTTTTGGCCTCGCGTGCAAACCGTAGGCAACCCTATGGTCACCGTGAGCACGATGGCAAGCGCGCCCCTCAACCCGGCATGAAGCACTCAGTCGAGTGGTGGGGTAAGGGACGAGGCGTCTCCAGAATCATGCGTAAGACCGGACAGAGGACTGGTGCTCAGAATCCTCACACCCGTGGAGGAAGGAGAGCCCACGGACCCCTAGTGGCCAAGAACTGGTCACAGAAACTCAACTCAAAGCAGCGCCGAGTTGCTCGAAATTCAGCTATCGCCGCTACCGCTGATCGAGACATGGTCACAGCCCGTGGCCATCGCTTCGATGAAGCAGTTCGCTTCCCAATCGTCATCGATGACTATGTCGAGACAAGGGATGGCTCTGACGAGAGGTATGATGTCGAGTCCCTGCCTCTACAGTATTCTACTCGCAAGTTCGTAGCTATGATGGAAGGGTTAGGGCTTGGAGCAGACCTCGAGAGAGCCAAGAATGGCCGAGGCATCAGGGCTGGTAAGGGCAAGATGAGAGGGCGAAGATACCGCACCCCCAAGAGCATCCTACTGGTAGTATCCTCTAAGGAAGGGCTGCACAAGGCCGCAGCTAACGTTCCAGGCGTCGATGTTGTCGCTGCAAAGGATTTGTGCGCAGAGGATCTCGCACCGGGCGGAGACGCAGGACGTTTGACTGTCTGGACTAAGCAGGCAATAGGAGCACTGGAGTGATTTCGATGGTTGACCCGTATGACGTAATCATCATGCCTTGGATCACCGAGAAGACTCTCGAAGCTAGGAGAGTCGCCGATGAGGATAGCGGATACCGTGAGAATAACAACAGAATCGAATTCATTGTCCACAAGGATGCGACTAAGTCTGAGATCAGAGATGCAGTCGAGCAGATGTTCGATGTCAAGGTAGCCAAGGTCAACACCAGATTCACTATCACCGGTAAGCATGCTAGCGTGCGACTAGCCGAGGGATACGACGCCGAGGAGGCGGCTCTCAAGTTGGGAGCTTTCTAAGGAGGTATATGAGATGGGTAAGCGCACACGTTCACAACGCAGGGGATCGAGCCCAAAGAACAAGGTCTCAAGCCACCGTTTCCCGGCTTCCAATCGAATTCCTCGCGTTAATGACCAGATTGGAGAGGTCGTTGAGTTGGTACACAGCCCGGCTCACACCGCCCCCCTTGCCAAGATCAAGTTTGAAGATGGCACAGTCGCCCATATCGCAGCACCTGAGGGAATCTCAGTTGGCCAGAGCCTTTCATTCGGCGACAATGTAACTCTGCGACCAGGAAATGTCACCAATCTCTCACAGATTCCTGAGGGAACTCCAATATCCAATATCGAGGCTAGGCCCGGCGATGGGGGCAAGTTCGCCCGTTCCGGAGGCAACTCCGCTGTACTCGAGGCCAGAATCGATGACAGGGTCCGTGTAAGGCTACCAAGTGGCCGTGTCAAGGACCTGCCAGCAAACTGTAGGGCCACCATTGGTGTTCTATCTGGCCACGGCCGTTCCGAGAAACCACTCATGAAGGCCGGCGCGGCACACTACCGCGCCAAGGCACGAGGCAAACTCTACCCAACAGTTAGTGGCGTCGCGATGAACCCGGTCGATCACCCTCATGGAGGAGGTAACCATCAGGCCGTCCACGGTCCAAGCTCAGTTAGCAGGAACGCCCCACCAGGTAAGAAGGTCGGAAACATCGCTCCACGCCGAACCGGTCGCGGTAGAGTGAGAGAGCAGGAGGGTGCATAGAATGGCCCGAAGAAGATCCAAGAAGACGTTCCGTTCACCTAAGCTGGCACGACGTCAGGCTCGCAAGCGTCGCTCAAAGATTAGCGAGCGTAGGAAGAAGGAGTTCCTGTGGAAAGGCTTCTCCTTGGACCAGTTGAAGGAACTCCCTCTATATCCATGGGGTAACAGTTTTGATCACGGCGAAGGAGACTACAATCCCGATGCAGATTGCGTTGCCAATTTAATGCCATCACGAGCAAGGAGATCTCTCTCACGAGGCCTTAGTCCGGAATGCCAGAAGTTCCTAGAAAAAGTCCGCTCAAACGAAAATGGTAGGGTCGTCAAGACCCACTGCCGTGGTATGTACATTCTGCCCGAGATGATAGGAATCACAGTTGGAATTCACAACGGTAAGGATTTCGTCAATGTTGAGATAGCACCTGAGATGATAGGACATGCATTGGGTGAGTTCGCCCATACTCGCAAGTCAGTTACGCACACCGGACCTGGTGTAGGTGCTACTCGTTCGTCACAGCACGTGGCACTGAAGTGAGGTGAAAGAGATGAGCAGGAGAGCAGGAAAGCCACAGTCCGGATACACCCAACTGCTGGAAGGCTCGAATTTAGTGACGGCCCGCGCTGTCAACATTGATTGTCACCACAAGCACTGCTACCACATTGCAAAGGCAATTCGCGGAATGAACGCAGCCGCAGCCGTCCAGTATCTAGAAGACGTGGTTGCCAAGAAGAGAGCTATACCCTACACCCGCCGATCCCGCAGAGGCAGAGGTGGCAACACGATGGCTGGTCATCGCAAGGGCAAGATGGGCCCCGGGAAGTATCCGAACAAAGCCTCCAAGGAATTCATCAAACTCATCAACAGCGCTATGGACAACGCTCGCCAGAGATTCGACACCCTCGATGCAGAGGACATGACAATCACTCACGTGGCCGCCCACCGCGGCCAAGTTGCAGTCAACTGGCGCCCACGCGCACGAGGCCGAGCTACTCCGAGCAACCACTACCAGGTCAATCTTGAGATCTTCCTAGAGCACTATGGAGAGGGCGAAGGCGAGGAAATCTTCTGAGGTGAATGAATGAAGCAGCAGACGACAATTCGAGCTCTCGTTGACCGCAATGTAAAGCGACAGTTAGTCCGCGAGTTCCTACTCCGTGAGACCGAGCGTGCCGGTTTCTCTGGTTTGACTTTCACTAGAACTCCAGAAGGCACCAAGATTAGCCTCCGGGCCGAGCAGGTCGGAAGGGTCATCGGCCGTAGAGGCAAGGTCATCCACGAGCTAGGAAACCGTCTCAAGAATGATTTCGACCTCGACCGTCCACATCTCGATGTCGATGAGGTCGAGGAGCCACGCTTGAGTGCTCAGATTATGGCTAGCAAATTGGCTAGTTCACTAGAACGAGGCTGGTTCTTCCGCAGAGCTGGTCACGGTACTGCCCAGCAAATCATGGATGCTGGAGCCCGCGGCTGCCTAGTTATCCTGAGCGGCAAGATTACTGGGGCCCGCCATCGAGTTGAGAAGTTCCAGCAGGGGCACATCAAGTTCTGTGGGGAGACCGCGCTTGAGTTCATGGACACAGGTTTCTCGGTCGCTGTCAAGAAGTTAGGAACGATTGGTTGCACGGTCAAGATCATGAGGCCTGGAACCAAACTCCCACATGAGATTATTATCACTGAGAGAGCAGACTCGGGCTTGCCACCTCTATCCGAGGTCTCAATTTTCGAGACTAGCGACGACGACTCCTCCGAAGACACCGAGTCTGAAGAGAGCCTACCTTCGGAGACGGACGAAGTAGTTGACTCAGTAGTCGAGAAGTTGGCCGATATAGAATCGGAGGAGGAGTAAATGTCTCACATAAGATCCAGGGATATTGACTCGATGAGTCCTGAGCAGCGTCAGGAGATGCTAGAGGAACTTAGAGAGGAGATGCTCCAATTACGCTCACAGCAGGCATTGGGAGGCTCAGCCTCTAACTCTGGGGCATACAAGCAGACTAGAAGGAGCATAGCGCGTTTGCTCACACGAATGAATCAGGAGAGTGAGTAAAGCAGATGGCGGGAATATGCAACCTGTGTGGACTGCCTGATGAATTATGCATTTGCCAAGAAATAGCCAAGGAACAGCAGAAAGCGACAATTTCAGTAGAAAGAAGGAGGTATGGAAAAATGGTCACAATCGTTCAGGGGATCGATGACTCGGCCATCGACCTCGGAGAATTGGCTAAGATACTCAAGGGAGCCTGCGCCAGCGGCGGTACTGTCAAGGATCGTACCATCGAACTGCAGGGCGACCACAAGCGAAGGGCCGCTAAGGTCCTAGAGCAGAATGGATACCAGGTGGAGGTGCGATGATGATGAGCTCAATCCACATGCCTTGGCTATCTAGGAGCATCACCGTAGTTGAGTCATTAGACCCGACTCTAGTCGGACTTACCGGGACTGTTCTAGAGGAGACTCGTAGAACAATCCGCGTTCTTACGGACAGCGGAAGAGTCCGTCTGGCAAAGAACGTAATCACATTTAGAATCGATTCGGGAGAGATTATCGAAGGCTCTTCCGTTACGCAACGTCCAGAGGACAGAATCAACCGAAGGTATAGGAGGGACTGAGATGAGAGATATAGGAGTCGATGTCAAGACCCCAGAGGGCGAGTGGGACGGTAACGATAATTGCCCATTTTATGGTAGTTTGAGGCTGCGCGGCCAGATTATCGAAGGCATAGTTTCCTCATCGATGATGTCAGATTCGATTGTTGTTGAGAGGCAAACTACTCGCTACATGAAGAAGTATGAGCGATATCAGAAGCGTACCCGCCGATACTCTGCTCACCTCCCTTCATGCATCGGAGAAGTAAGTACAGGCGATAGAGTCCGCATCATGGAATGCCGCCCACTGTCCAAGACCGTCAAGTTCTGTGTTATTGAGAAGGAGGCTTCACAATGAAGGGAATACCAGGTAAGGTAACTGCCGGCCTCCCTACTCAAGCGAAGCTTGACTGCGTCGACAACACCGGGGCAAAGGTAGTCCAACTGATTACTGTCCTGAAGAAGGGAGGAGTTGCTCGCCGCTACCCCTCCGCTGGAGTAGGCGACATGATTAGAGTGACCGTTCGCAGAGGAACTCCTGAGAGACGACGCCAGATTTTCGATGCTGTGATTGTTCGTCAGGCCCGCCCATTCAGAAGAGCCGATGGCACATGGGTCCAGTTTGAGGACAACGCCTGTGTGATTACGAACCGCAAGGGCGAGGTCGAGGGCTCTGACATCAAGGGGCCCGTGAGCAGAGAGGCCGCAGAGCGATGGCCTAGAATCGCTGCAACGGCGAAGCAGATTGTATGAGGTGATGGAAATGGTTAGCAAGAATCCCGGAAAGCAGCGCCGCAAGGGCAGCAAAGCTCCTCTACATCTCAAGAGAAAGCGTATACGAGCCCGATTGGTCACCGATGATCCTGAACTTCAGGCAATTCGCACCGTCACCGTAAGAGTTGGAGACGAGGTAGAGGTTGTACGAGGGGATTTCGGTAGTCCAAACAGCGTCAAGTCAGAATCACGTGGCAAGCGTCTGGGGCAGTCAAGAGGTCGCAGTGGAATCAAGGCCAAGGTTGCTTCAGTCGACACCGAAAGGGCGCTGATATTTGTCGATGGGATGACTTCCAGCACCGCGGACGGTAAGGAAGAGGGAGTTCCAATCAGGGCTTCCAACATCGTTGTCACTTCACTATTCGACGGTGACCAGTTGAGAATCAAGAGACTCCTAGAGAGAGCCGGAGGTGCATCTGATGAGTAGAAGTCATATCAAGAGACTGGTAATGCCTCGTAGTTGGCCACTTCCAAGGAAATCCTCGATATGGGTGCAGAAGCCTAATCCAGGCGGGCACAATATCGAGAACTGCATGCCTCTAGCATTGATTCTAAGAGATGTCATAGGAGTGGCCCACACTCATCGTGAGGCCAAGCGAATCCTGCACTCGCGACAGGTCAAGGTCGACGGCAGAATTGAGACCGACGGAGGCCGAGGTGTAGGTCTGATGGACGTCCTGACCGTTGGAGAAAACAGTTACCGTTGTGTCCTAGACACTAATGGTAAACTACGCTATCGCACTATTTCTGACAAAGACGCAGGTTCAAAGATTTGCAGAGTGATGGGCAAGACTACCATTCGCGGGGGACGAACTCAATTGCATCTTCACGACGGCCGTAACATCCTGCTGGATGAAGCATCTGCTTACAACACAGGAGACAGTATCGTTCTAGCTTTGCCAACTCAGAATATCTCTGCACACCACAAGTTCACCGAAGGATCACTTTCGTACCTCACGGGTGGAAGCCACATCGGTGAGACTGCTACCATTAGAGGTCACGATGTTAAGCGTTCATCGAAGGCTAATGAGGTTCAGTTTGACGACTTCTCTACGATTGCCGACTACGTCTTTGTAATCGGCTCTTCAGCAGACATTCCGGAGGATCAATCATGAGTGAAGCGGCCAATCCGATGCTAACTGCCTCGATTTCCAAGGTCACCGTAAACATCGGTGTAGGAGAGGGTGGCCAGCGGCTCCAACTCGCAGAGAAGGTACTCGAGTTACTTACTGGAATGAAGCCAGTTCGTACAATTTCTACTCAGACCAACAGAGAGCTGGGTACCCGTAGAGGGGCTCCGATAGGATGCAAGGTCACGATTCGTGACGGTAACTCAATCGAATCCTTCCTCAAGGATGCATTCTGGGTTCGCCAGAATACCCTTCCTTCGTACAACTTTGACGCTTCGGGAAATCTGTCCTTTGGAATTTCCGACTACACAGATTTCCCAGATCAGAAATATGATCCAGACATAGGAATTTTTGGAATGGACGTCAATGTAGTTCTGGAAAGACCCGGTCACAGAGTCTCCAGAAGGAGGCAGCAGTCAAGAAGAGTTTCTGCTAGCCATCGCGTTGGTCCAGAAGAATCCAGAGCATGGTTCTCGAAAATCTACAATCTGGAGATAGTCGGATACGGCGATGAAGATGAAGATGAAGATGACGAAATTGATGTCCCTGTTGATGAACTTCCAGATAACATCAAGCAAGCCGTTGAAGCCTCTGTACCTGGCGGCAAAATAACAGAAGCCGAACTTGAGATGGAAGATGGCCAGCAAGTCTACGAGGTCACAGTCGAAAAAGACGGCCAGGAGTTTGAGGTTGAAGTTTCCAAGGACGGAGAAGTATTGGAAGTAGAACTCGAGGAAGAGGAGGAGTGATTTAGATGGCACATGATCATGGCAAGGAAATTGGTCGCTCAAATGGCTGCCGACGTTGTGGCCGTAAGCGCGGAATGATTCGCAGACATGGATTGAGGCTATGCAGGCAATGTTTCAGAGATGTCGCTCCAGATATCGGATTCAAGAAGTACTCATGAGGTGAAAAGAAATGCAGTTTGACCCAATTAGCGACGCCTTCACCCGCATTTTCAATGCGGAGCAAGCCGGTCACTACGAGGTGACCGTTAATCCGGCCAGCAAGATGCTAGGCAACATGCTTGATATCATGCAGGCCTCGAACTACATCGGCGAGTATCAGAAACTCGAGAACGGACGAGGAGGCTCGTTCAGAATCGAACTTATCGGTGCAATCAACCGCTGCGGAGTTATCAAACCGAGATACTCGGTGAAGCGCTCCGACTACGAGAAGTGGGAGTCGAGATATCTGCCAGCAAGGGATCTTGGACTACTAATTCTGACCACCAATCAAGGCGTCATGAATCACTATGACGCGAAGAAGGAGAGAGTCGGCGGACGACTTCTCGCATACATATTCTAAGGAGGAGGGAGATAAATGCCGAAGCTTGACCACATCTCGCACCGAATCAACCTGCCAGAGGGAGTAGGCGCGAGCATGAATGGCAACACTGTGACACTGGCCAAGGAAGGGCAATCATTGTCCAGAGAGTTCCGCCACCAAAGTGTCGAGATTAGACAAGCAGAATCTACCATCGAGGTCTTCTGTAATCTGCCCCGTCGCGCTGACAAGGCGATTGCAGGAACTTGGGCTGCCCACTTGAGGAACATGGTCAGAGGCGTGGACGAGGGCTTCGAGTACCGCTTGAAGGCAGTATTCAGTCACTTCCCAATGAGTCTCAAGGTCGAAGGTCAGAAATTCACAATCACAAATCTGTTCGGGGAGAAGGTTCCGAGAGTAGCAAAGCTGCCTTGGACTCCCGCTGAAGTTGAAGTCAGAGTCGAGAACAAGACGGACGTACTAGTCAAGGGTGCCGACCGTGAGAAGGTAGGGCAAACAGCAGCAAACATAGAACGAGCATGCAAAATCAAGAAGCGAGACAGAAGAGTGTTCCAAGATGGAATATACATCGTCTCAAAGGGAGCGTGAAAATATGGCAGAATATGAATCACTTACCGTCGCTGAGTTGAAGGATTTGCTCCGTGAGCGCGAACTACCTGTCTCGGGCAAGAAGGCTGAGCTCATTGCAAGACTGGAGGAGCACGACTCTTCGGATGACGTGGAACAGCCTGTCGAAGAGATGGAAGAAGTAGAGGACGACTTCGAAGACGATGACTTCGAAGACGAAACAGATGACGATTTCTTCGACGATGAGTGGGATGACTTCCACGTTGCCCGTCAGAAGCCCGTACTCGACGACTCTACCGTTGCTGATATCGCTGTACTCAATTCGCAGAAGAAGAAGCAGCCCGCCTTCAGAAGGCAGGAGTGGTTCAGGTACAGGAGACTCTCAAAGACTGGCTGGAGGAAGCCGAAAGGCATGCAGTCTAGTCAGAGAGTGAACCGCAAGTACAGATCACCTATGGCCAGAGTTGGCTACCGTAAGATTTCGTCCGTCAGAGGATTACACCCATCTGGGTTCGAGGAGGTCATGGTGCACAAGCCAGCCGACCTCGATGGAATCGACCCCGAGCGTCAGGCAGTCCGCATCGGCGCTAGGGTGGGCAACAGGAAGAGGGCACAGATTCATGACAGAGCTGATGACCTTGGTCTGAGGGTGCTGAACAGAAGACGCTTCCAGCGCAAGGGGGATATGCAATGATGATCACAAACCAGCGCAGGATGGCTGCCCAGATACTATCTCAGAAGGAGGGCAGGAATGTCGGAGTACACAGAGTCTGGATTCATCCAGACTATCTGGATGAGATTTCCAGTGCCGTCCAGAAGGACGACATCCGAGAGTTGATTGAGGAGGGCCTAATCAAGGCCAAGCCAATCAAGGGCACAAGTCGTGCGAGAGCTAGGAAGGCAGATGCCCAGAGGGCGAAGGGCCGTCGCAAGGGACAAGGTTCCCGAAAGGGTAGTGCCAACTCTAGGAACCCCAAGAAGCAACGCTGGATGAGCCTGATTAGAGCCCAAAGGAGGGATCTCAAGGAACTCCGCTCCAGCGAGCAACTCACTCCTTCTCAGTATCGCTACTACTACCGCAAGGCAAAGGGAGGATCATACCGTTCAGTCGCTCACATGCGCTCGAACATGGAACTCGATGGAATCACACTAGGGGGTGATGAGTGATGGCACACGGAAAGAGTCAGAGACTTAGATTCAAGCGAAGGCGCAACGGTAAGACAGACTACAGAAGGAGACTCAGAATGCTCAGAGGAGGAGCTCCTCGAGCGATTGTCAGAGTTTCCAACACTCAAGTTGTCTGCCAGTTGGCGCAATTCGACCCAGACGGCGACAAGATAGTTGCTTCAGTCAGAGGCAGCAACCTGGCCGCCTATGGTTGGCCTGCTGGCGCATCTACAAAGTCAGTCCCAGCCTGCTACGTAGCCGGTTATGCTCTTGGCAAGTCGGCACTGTCTGCCGGACATGACAGCGCAATTCTCGACATAGGCCTAGCCTCCTCGTCTCCTGGAAGCCGTATCTTCGCCGCCCTCAAGGGAATGGTGGATGCAGGATTAGATGTGCCTCACGGAGAGGGCATCATGCCTTCAGACGACAGAGTCAACGGAGCACACATCAACGATTCACTAGCTGCAGCAGTCGAGGCTGCAAAGAATGCAATAGAGGAGGCATCAGGATGAGCGAAGAGCAAACAGAGCAGACTGAAGACACCCCGGATGTTCCAGAAGTTCTAGCCCCCGGTCTAGCAATGGCCCTTGCTCCTCCCGAAGAGCAGCAAGAGACACGCCGCCGTGGCCCCGATCCATTAGCAGGACTCAGAGCATGGCAGCCGAGAACAAGGCTCGGTCGCATGGTCATGAATGGGCAGATTCACACCTATGAGCAGGCAATCTCTTCTGGCCTCCCAATCAGAGAAGTTGAGATAGTCGACGCACTTCTGCCGGACTTGGAAGACGATGTCCTATCGGTCAACATGATTCAAAGAATGACTGACTCGGGCCGCAGAGTCCGCTTCAATGTCCTTTGCGTGGTCGGAAATTCGGATGGCTACGTTGGACTGTCTATCTGCAAGGGTAAGGAAGTAGCGAGCACGATTCGTAAGGCTATTGACAAGGCCAAACTGAACCTAATTCCAGTAATGAGAGGAAACGGTTCTTGGGAATCCTCAGAGGGCCCTGGCAACAGTATCCCGTTCAAGGTCACAGGTCGCTCAGGCTCGACTCGAGTCACCCTGATGCCAGCCCCAGCGGGTAAGGGACTAGTAATTGGCGACTACGGTCGCAGAGTACTTACTCTAGCCGGTATCACTGATGTGTGGTCGCGCTCAGCCGGCCAGACTCGCACTACTATCAACTTCGCCAAAGCTACATACAACGCTCTAGTTGAGCTCAACCGAACCAGAATCACCGATGCTGACAGGAAGAGGCTCAACATCATTGAAGGGAGGAATATTGGATGACCTTCCTAGTAATCAGAGTCCGCAGCGACCGCGGTGTCAAGCCGAAGATTAGGGACACTATGTCCATGCTCAACTTGACCAGAGTGAACCACGCAGTACTGATTCCTGATACACCTGCTTACGCTGGTATGCTACACAAGGCCAAGGACTACATCACCTGGGGAGAAGTTGATGCCGACACCATTGCTACTCTAATCTCAGAGCGTGGTCGATTGGTCGGCGATAAGCCCGTGACCAACTCTTCAGTAAAGTCTGGTAGCGATTACTCTACAATCAAGGCACTATCTAAGGCAATAGCATCCGGAGACGCCGGAACAGGAGACATTGACGGCATGAAACCGGTTTTCAGACTACATCCGCCACGTGGCCCTAAGGGCTGGGGCGGAATCAAGCGCAGCTTCACTGTAGGAGGGGCACTTGGCTTCAGAGGAGAGGCAATCGCCGACTTGGCTGGAAGGATGATTTGAGGGATTTCTATGGTATCTAGAACAAATAAGTTCCGAGGACGCAGCCGTTATCACGGCCGTGGCAAGAAGGCCGGCCGTGGCGCAGGTAAGAGAGGTGGTCGCGGCAATGCCGGTATCAACAAGCACAGACTCATGACTCGACTCAAGTACATGCCAAGACACTGGGGGATGTACGGGTTCAACCGTCACCCAAGCCTGAGAAATGTCAACGTGACCATTAATCTCGAAGATACAGCCAAGTTGGCTGAGGGCGATTCCATCGACCTTGGAGGACTTGGTTACGACAAGTTGCTCGGAAAGGGCAGCGTAAAGAGCGCCCTGCACGTCACTGTCCCAGAAGCTAGCGCCCGAGCAATCGAGAAGATCGAAGCCGCAGGAGGGTCCGTCACCTTGGAAGGCGGCGACGACGATGACTGGGGCGAGTGGGAAGAGGAGTGATCTGAATGGTTGAGCGTCGACCGAGCGGGCTTGGTCTGACGATAATGGCCACTGTATACTGGGGCGCTCTATTCTACTGGCTGAGAGACGACCTACTGGATGGCTCTGCCGATGAGCAGACCCGTGCTCTGAAGATGTTCCTTGTTTCCTTCCCGTACGTGGCCTATGTCATGTGGGCCACTATGACTGACTTACCTGACAATATCAAGGAGATTCCATATCTAGGAAAGTCACTGAAGGGGATGATTTGGCTAGCATTTGTTCTTTCTCTAGCATACTGGGGTTGGGTCGACAAGGCTGCAGTAGGCTTCCTTCTAGTCGGGGTCGCGCTTCTAGGACTGGGCTCTGCTATGGCACTTACTTGCTTACTGTACTCTGGATCTGAATCAAGCCGGTTGTATGCACTATCCAGACTTGTAGACGTTTATCCTAGCATCACCAAGCCAGAGGGGCACGTCAGATTCAATCAGAAGTTGTGGACTACAACTCTGGTCCTCATCATCTACTTCATGATGACAAACGTCATGATTTGGGGACTCTCTGATGACACACTCGACATCTTCTCTTCTTTCCGTGCAATCATGGCTGGAGCATCCGGTTCAATCATGCATCTGGGAATCGGTCCAATCGTTACTGGTTCAATCATCATGCAATTGTTCGCTGGAGCCAAGATTATCCAACTCGACCTGCAGGACTCTAGTGACAAGCAATTGTACCAAGGCGTGCAGAAGCTTCTCGTACTGTTCATGATTCCTGTAGAGTCCATTCCGCAGGTGTACGGGTTCCTCGACCCCAGCGTCGTTATCATCGACAGATTCGGAATTGGCTGGGCCAACGCAGTCATCGTCTCGCAGTTATTCATCGGCTCATACCTTGTGTTCCTGCTCGATGAACTGGTCAGCAAGTGGGGTATCGGCAGCGGTATCTCGCTCTTCATTGCTGCAGGAGTTGCCCAATCGACATTCGTCGGAACACTATCTCCTCTACCAACAGTGCAGGGTGCAGCAATGAGTTTAGAAAATCCTCCTTCGGGTACTCTGCCCATGATATTCTACACACTGCGAACCGCCACCAATTCAGAACTGGTGTCGCAGAATGGGTTTGAATTGATTCTACTTGAACATGCAAACCCGGTCGCCGCCTTAGTATCGTCAATCATCGTGTTCCTTGTCGTTGCCTATGCTGAATCTAGCAAGCTCGAGTTGCCTTTGACTCACGGCAAGGTTAGAGGGCACAGAGGCCAGTATCCGATTAGACTGGTCTACGCAAGCAACATCCCGGTCATTTTGATGGCAGCACTCTTGGCTAACGTCAACATGTTCACACTACTGTTCTGGAGTCACCCTGTACTTTCCACAGTTCCGATTTTAGGTAGGAATGGAGCGTGGAGTAAAGCACATTGGTTTGGGTCTTATGAGGTAGGTGCGACTACCCCATCAGACGGTTTCGCTTGGTATTCATCCATGGTCAATGGAGTTGGAGACTGGCTCTTACCACTGCTAAACCAAACAGGCGATGCCTACGGCCATAGCCTAGGACAGATCATGACTCACGTATTCGTCTATGTATTCTTCATGACAGCAGGTTCTACAGTGTTCGCGAAGTTCTGGATTGAGACTACCAACATGGGCGCTAAGGATGTCGCCAAGCAGATTGAGCGGACCGGTATGCAGATTCCTGGGTTCAGGAAGAATCCGGTTGTTCTAGAGAGAATTCTAGAGCGCTACATACCGCCTGTGACTCTGTTCTCCGGTGCCTTCGTCGGCCTATTGGCAGCTGGTGCCGACCTACTGGGTACGGTTGGAAACGCGACTGGAACAGGTCTGTTACTGGCAGTAGGAATTATCCTGCGGACCTATGAGCAGATACAGAAGGAACAGGCCATGGAGATGCACCCAGTTCTGCGCGAGTTCTTCGGGGCCGATTAATTCGATAATCGTTGTACTGCTAGACATCACGGATTATTACGCTCTAGTCAATTTGATATACCGCAGGAGGGTCGGCGAGACGCTGCGTCTAACTGGCGTTGGAGATTGAGCACCTAGTGCGATGACATCTTCCTTCAGGTTTGACGCATGCCGAGGAAGTGCGGCCACGAATTTTTTCGTGGTTGAGGAGGTTAACCACAATTATGACTTGACCCCCGTTTCAGGGGGTGCAAGAAGCAGATATTACATTCAATCAATGAAAGTGCATCTGCGCCAATAACCAATAAGTGACAACTTGTGAT
>Ga0310344_10000372_pt1 | contig 35827 bp, 32 predicted proteins | sample HC15DNA20200_MG_FD_203801 | JGI IMG/M metagenome (GOLD analysis project Ga0310344, IMG submission 203801) | Marine microbial communities from station ALOHA, North Pacific Subtropical Gyre - HC15-DNA-20-200_MG | ecosystem: Environmental > Aquatic > Marine > Oceanic | place: Pacific Ocean: North...
TAGCCCTATCTCCATCTGACAGCACTACATCCATCCCCAACACGTTATCGACTGTTTTTCCCCAGAGTAGCGAATGAGCACCACACGAGTTATTACCTAGCGCACCACCAACGTTACCTCTATTACTAGTACTCGGGTCAGGAGCAAAAAGCATACCTGTATCCGATATCTGTCTATTTAATTCGTCCAATATGATCCCTGGTTGTGTCTTAACCCAGCCTTCTTCTGCATTCACCTCCAAAATATTATGCATATATTTGGAGAAATCTATTACTATGGCATGGCCCACGGTCTGACCAGCCAAACTCGTACCACCCCCTCGCGGCAACACAGGCACTTTATATCGATTAGCCAGTTCTAGCACAGCCACAACATCATCCGCCGTCCGGGGCATCACCACTCCCACGGGCTGAATCTGATACATGCTTGCATCTGTGCTGTATAGCATGCGAGTCATGTCATCAAATCTAACTTCCCCCAATACATCACGCTTTAAATCCTCGACAAGTTCACTCGTTTTTAATCTAGATTTTGAAATGACCATATGTCCCCCAAAAGTAACTATATCCTGCATTGTGAACCGCCCACTAACAAAATAGTTGGTTTTACGACAGATTTAAAGTCACTTTACCAACTCATATAGCGACGACTACGCTTATTTATTAATTACCCATTTTATTATAACGGGTTTGAGTCAATCCAATTATTTGATGACTGCACCATCAAAAATATTCTTTATACGACGCCAGTTAAATAAGATTAATACTAGGGAACAAGTAAAGAACAAATAAGATAAAAGCAGACGTTCCTCAGCTTCTAATGATGATTGCAGGAAATCCGAACAGGAGAAAAATCCAAACCCACATCCGATTTCCCCCCATGATTTTAACAATCAAATTGTTATCATCTTCCAGAATTGAAGTGTGTTCTTACTGGAGAATTCACAAGGGGAATATACTAACCAATTCCTTTCAATTGGACTCAGCGCTCCGCTGAATTTCTAAATCGTCATGTTTATAGGGAGTGAGCTACATATCAAAAAACAATATCCGTCAGGACACTTTTACTACGCTATATGTAGCCTTGCCTCTTGGAGCATCCACCTCAACTTCATCACCAGAGACCTTCCCTACTAGCGCTTTACCCAAAGGAGAGACATCCGAAATGCGTGACTCCAGAGGATTAGCCTCAGTACGCCCAACTAGAGTGTAAACACTCTGTTTACCCGAAGACATCTCTTTGATCGAAACTTTAGCACCTATCTTTATGACTCTCGCGGCCTTGCCTCTAGACGTCTTCACAATAACGGCATCTTTCAGTGTCGCCTCTATTTCACGTATTCGTGATTCAACTAATCCTAATTGCTCTCTCGCGGCTTCTAACGGAGCATTTTCCCTTACATCTTTGTCGGCCGCCGCTTTTTGTATTTGAATAGCAAGAGGTGCTCTCTCAGATTTTAGTTTTTCAAGCTGTTTGACTAATTGCTTGTGGCCTCTCGCTGTCAACTCGATAGCGTCAGCATCTCTTTCCGTACGCTTCCCAGAGACACGTGACTTCGACTTTCTGATCCTCACATGTTGGGCCAAATTTACGCTAATAATTCCCTTCTTCCTAGCATAACTAAGGAAGTCCCGTACTACCTGTAACCGCTCTGTGGCGGCAGGAGTTGTCCCCGTACCACCTACCTGTTCAGCATAGTCGCCTACCTCAGACGGGCTTATCTCTTGGAAGGAACGATCCGGTCCACACCACTGAACAAATCTGTGAAGCTCACGATGGGAATTTTTAAGAGTATCCTTAGACTTGATGCTGTCCGCATAAGCCCCTACGACCTCTATGAGAGTCCTTGCTTCCCCAATGTCTGTAGTCAAATCTAGGCCTCCTTACGAAGCTATTCGCAAACATGGTAATTAACTGTGATAAATCCTGTCAACGGGCCAACTTAAATAGTTGACTAGAAGCTATTATACCACTTAATGGCAGACTCCCTATGCAAAGGCGTCAAATTAATATCTAATAAATAGCATCACTCTAGAATCATAAGGGCTATAGCTAGATAGCCACGCTATAGTCGCGCTTTTTAGTCCCTAAGCTCACAAAACTTTCCGTCCCTAGAACTCCTGAGACACTTCCTATTCGGGTTCGTAAAAAAGAGCTCAATTCAGAGGCGGTTCGAAGTGTAGCCCAGGCAAATATATCAAATGACCCCGTCGTCATCGACACCCAATTAACTTCGCCCATCCCTGCCAACTCCTCGGCCACATAATCCACCTTGTTTGATTCGACGCGGATTCCAATAAGAACTTCAGACTCAAAACCAAGCTTGGCGGGGTCTGGAACAGCCACAACTTTAATACATTTATCGGTTATAAGACGTTTAAGTCTTCTCCTAACAGTTTCCTCACTGACACCGCTACTTTTGGCAATTCCGGCGTTAGTCGCAGTCCCATCTTCTTGCAAAAGAGCGATGATTTTCTTATCTAATGAATCCATTCTATTATTCTCATCCGTTTCATATATATTTTTATCTAACTCCACGGTGTAAGCCGCTTGCTGACCTATGAAAATTGATTGTTATTTCTTTCACGTATTACGAACGTAATTATGCCACATATAGCAAACATACATCAAACTATTTCCATAAATTGTGCTATCAGGCTATCTGAGATATCATGTGCTTTGGAAGACCACTTGTTGGAGCACGCTGTACAAACTATGACAATATACCAAGGCAAGGTGAATATCCCTGGCATAGATAATATTCAGGATATAGTCGTAACGACAGATCCTGATAGTAAGTCGGTGGAAATATCTCTTTCAAAACCTGTAAACGGCCACAGAAATTGGTTTGGACAGTCAGTGACCATTGCCCGCAAGTTGAAATACGAAGAAATTATATGTCAAACTGAGCACTTGCCAGTGAATTCCGTAAGACTGACTTGGAAATTCAACGCCAGTCATCAAGACAACTCGGTTGCCGGCGTTGTTATAGCCCAGCCAAATGACCTGCGCATCAGGGGCGAAATAGGTTTCGTTCTCAACCAAACCTAGCTAAAGATTACTTCATTCAAACTCAGCATATCTATTCAATCGTTGATAGCTCTTAAAATTACCTCCGTCACTGCAATTCGCGATTGACAGTGACGGAGGTAATTTGTTACCCTCTTCGTTGGACTAATGTTAAATAATTACAAGTGCTTTGATCAGAAGTAGTACTGAGTAATCTAAGCGCAGAGAGCTGGCGAGAGTGTGAATCCAGCCTTAGAACCTCAAGAACTCGTCTGTGAGCACCCATCCTCAATAAATGGTTTGGGAGAAAGGGGGTAAATATGACGCGGTCAACACTGAGCTTTCATGTGTGTTCTGCGTGCTATGTACTCCCGTCTGAATCGTAACAGGGATGGGCGGTGGCTCCGTTACAGCTATTTTGAGCGGCTTCAATTTTGAAAATGAATGAAGCAATTTGGGTGGTACCGCGAGATATTACATCCCGTCCCTTTCATGTGGACGGGCTTTTTTTTTCGTAATTATCAGGGAATAAATTTATACAACTTGTGGGTAATTGCCGGAGGTTGATACATAATGAAGATGAACGGCGGACAAATGGTTTGCGCAAGCCTCATAGAGGAGGGAGTAGATGTTATTTTCGGGCTCCCAGGAGGGGCTATATTGCCACTCTATCAAACCTTGCCAGAATTCCCAGAACTACGTCATATCCTAGTCAGACATGAACAAGGAGCAGCTCACGCCGCCGATGGATATGCACGAGTTACTGGGCGACCAGGTGTAGCATGGGCAACATCAGGACCAGGTGCAACCAATCTAGTAACTGGAATAGCTACAGCTCAGATGGACTCTGTGCCAATAGTGGTCATAACAGGGCAGGTTGGACGTGCGGCCCTGGGTTCCGACGCATTCCAAGAATGCGATATTACTGGTATCACCTTACCTATTACAAAGCATAATTACCTAGTAATGACCGCTGAAGAGATTCCGCGTGTCATCAAAGAGGCTTTTCATATAGCTAATACTGGACGTCCTGGGCCTGTATTAGTGGACATCCCTAAAGATGTTTTCACGGAAATAGCGAATTATAAGTATCCAGAATCCATAGACCTTCCAGGATATAAGCCCACGCTAAAACCACACTCTGGCCAAATTAAAAGAGCAACACAGATGATTGAGGAAGCAGAAAGGCCTGTAATACTAGCTGGGCATGGCGTGATATTGTCAAAGGCCTACGAAGAACTAATGGAGTTGGCGGAAAAAGCGCAGATACCCGTGATTACAACATTACTTGGGGTAAGCAGTTTCCCGGCAGATCACATTTTATACTCTGGATGGCCAGGAATGCACGGAATGGCCTATTCTAGCCTAGCTCTAGAAGAAGCAGACTTAATAATCGCCTTAGGTTGTCGCTTTGACGATCGGATAACTGGTGACACACGTACTTTTGCAAGGAAATCCAGAAAAATCCATATTGATATTGATCCTTCAGAAATTGGCAAAAATGTCAAGGTTGACGTGCCTATTGTGGGAGATTTGAAGAATGTGCTAAGTGTCCTCAACAAGGGGGTTTCAGAGAAATCAAATGTCGATTGGATAAATCGCATTAGTGTTTTGCGTAATGAACATCCGCTTACTAATGCAGATCAGTCCGAAGGTCTAGAAATGCGGTATATAATCCAAGAAATTTCAGAAGAAACAAATGGGAATGCGGTTATAGTCACTGGAGTGGGGCAGCATCAAATGTGGGCCGCCCAGTACTATACTTTTAATCAACTATGTTCTCTCGTGTCGTCTTGTGGGTCTGGAGCAATGGGATACGAGGTGCCGGGGGCTCTTGGTGCCCAGGTTGGACGACCTGATAGTGTTGTCTGGTCAATAGCAGGTGATGGAGGGTTCCAAATGACAATGGTAGAACTAGCTACTCTTGTCGAAAATAAAATACCAGTTAAATTCGCGATTATGAATAACAACTGCCTTGGAATGGTTCGACAATGGCAAGATTTCTTCTATGATCACGACCACGTAGCCACCTTGTATAGTGGGAATCCCGACTTCGTGAAATTGGCTGAATCGTTCGGTATGATGGGAATCAGAGTAACAGACAAAACTCAGGTGAGAGCGGCGATTGAGAAAGCTATGCGTCATGATGGTCCTGTGTTAGTTGATTTCATAGTGCAACAGGATGATAACGTCTATCCAATGATCCCCGCAGGCACGTCTATAGATAACTTGATTGAGGAGCCTAGTTTGGAAGGTGTGAACCTATGACAACGAATAAACTTGTCGAAAGACACACAATTACCGCTTTGGTCCAGGACAAGCCGGGTGTCCTGAACCGAGTTACAAGTATGTTCAGGCGCAGGGGTTTCAATATATCCAGTCTAGCAGTTGGTCACAGTGAAATACCACATCTATCGAGAATGACTTTTGTGGTTGAGGGTGGAGACCAAATACTTGATCAGGTTACAAAACATCTTCATAAGCTAATTGATGTTATAAAAGTTACGGACGTATCAAGCGAAAACGCCGTGGCACGCGAGCTTGCTCTCATAAGGGTAAAAACCTCTACTCAAACTAGAAGCGAAATCATGCAAATTGTCAATTTATTCAGGGCGAACATTATTGATGTTGCGCCTGACACGTTAATTGTAGAAGTTGTTGGAGACGAAAACAAAATTGAAGCTCTCCAAAACTTACTGGAACGCTTTGGCATACAAGAAATTATGAGAACCGGCACAATAGCAATGCGCAGAGGGATGGGACCCGATAACACCAGTGATAATTCGAGGCCTAAGCAAACGCCTGTTGTATATGAAACAGGTAGCGTGTGATGATACTCTGATCTGACCAAATAATGCACTATGTATTCAGAGAATGGACTGTGATTTTCGCCGGACAAAAATTTAATTTATGGAAAAAGGAGTGACAGCTATGGCTGAAATGTATTACGAAAAAGATGCAGACCTATCTCTACTAGAGGGAAAGAAAATAGCAATCCTAGGTTATGGAAGCCAAGGACATGCCCATGCGCTTAATTTGACAGATAGTGGAATAGATGTCATCGTAGGTCTTTATGAAGGCAGTAGTAGTTGGGACAAAGCAGAAAAAGATGGCCTGAAAGTAGCAACAGTCGCCGAGGCTTCTCAAGAATCAGACATAATTATGATGTTGATCCCTGACCATCTTATGTCTGAGGTATACAGGGATTCGATATCTGCCAACCTTACGCCAGGAAAAACCCTAATGTTTGCCCATGGATTCAGCATCCACTATGAAGCAATCAAAGCCCCTGAAGGTATTGATGTGTCGATGGTTGCACCAAAAGCTCCTGGGCATCGAGTCCGTGAAGTATTTACGAGAGGATCCGGCGTGCCTGGCTTGGTAGCAATTCATCAGGATGAATCAGGACATGCAAGGGATGTCGCATTGGCCTATTCTCGTGGGATCGGATGCACTCGGGCGGGCGTTCTATCCACAACTTTCAAAGAGGAGACCGAAACCGACTTATTTGGTGAGCAGGCGGTTCTTTGTGGAGGTGTCACCGCCTTGGTAAAAGCAGCATTTGAAACTTTGGTCGAGGCAGGATATCAACCAGAATCAGCATATTTCGAATGTATGCATGAACTTAAGTTAATAGTAGATTTGATGTATCAGGGCGGCATGGGATATATGCGCTACTCAATAAGCGACACTGCCGAATTTGGTGATTATACCAGTGGTCCAGTAGTAATTGATGAGGACGTTAAGACCAGAATGAGAGGAATTCTAGACCGTGTACAAGACGGAAGTTTTGCTCGCAAATGGATATCCGAGAATGACGAAGGTCGGCCGACTTTCTATCGATTGAGAGAAGAAAATGCCAATCACCCTATTGAAAAAATTGGTGAAGAGCTTAGAGGAATGATGACCTTTCTCAATGACACTGACTAAAACCTAGCATCGTGGGAGTTTAGAAAACGCAATTTAGGAATGCCCACAGTGAACCCGGCATTTACCCTGGTTAGGCTACTCGTTAGAAGACTGTTAGTAATATCACTCATATGGACGTAGCCTGATAAAGCGGAAATAAAATGAAGATAGCTAAATACCTGTTCAATCAGTCGTAGTATCAAGATTTAGAGTGTTAGCAAAGGTCAGGAGAGAACTATGCCAGAGGAAAAAGTTATTATATTCGATACAACTCTCAGAGATGGGGAACAATCTGCGGGGATTGGTCTTACAACCCAAGAAAAAATGGAGATAGCAAAGCAACTAGACAGATTAGGAGTAGACGTAATAGAGGCGGGATTCGCCGCGAGCTCACCTGGCGATTTCGAGGCTGTACAAGCTATTGCTAGGGAAGTGAGACGACCTATAATTGCCTCTCTTGCCCGTTGTGTCCTACCAGATGTCGATGCTGCCTGGGGAGCTATCAAAGATGCCGAACATCCAAGAATCCACGTGTTTATTTCTAGTTCCGACGTACAAATTATGCATCAACTGCGCAGAAATCCAGAAGAAGTTATGGATATGGCTATAGCGGCAGTTGAAAGGGCAAAAAGCTACTGCGATGATGTTGAATTCTCCCCCATGGATGCAACCCGCACGGATATGGACTTTCTTTACAAAATGCTAGAAGGCGCAATATCCGCTGGCGCCAATACGATCAATATCCCCGATACGGTTGGATATATTTATCCTTGGGAATTCAGAGATCGATTAAAGATGATCAAGGATAATGTACCTAACATAGACCAGGCAGTGCTAAGTGTTCATTGTCACAATGACCTTGGACAAGCAGTAGGAAATAGCCTGGCCGCAGTAACGGAGGGTGCCAGACAAGTGGAAGGATGTATAAATGGTCTAGGAGAGCGGGCTGGCAATGCAGCTCTTGAAGAGGTCATTATGGGCTTGGAAACAAGGAAAGATCACTACGGAGTTGAAACAAATATAGATACAAAGCAAATATATAGAACTAGTAAACTTGTTAGTGATATCACAGGATTCCCTGTACAGCCTAATAAAGCAATAGTAGGGGCAAACGCTTTCCGTCATGCCTCGGGTATCCATCAGGATGGTATTCTCAAGGAACGTTCCACATTTGAAATTATGGACCCACAATCAATAGGTTGGCCTAGTAACGAATTAGTTTTAGGCAAACTAAGTGGACGTGCTGGATTAAGAGCGCGGCTAGACGAACTTGGATATAGTCTCGAACAAGACGATCTTAACGAGGCTTTTGAGGCCTTTAAGGAGCTTGCTGATAGGAAACCAGAAGTCACTGACTCAGACTTAGTAGCCTTAATGTCTAATCAAAGACGTATAGCTGATATTCCTGTAAGTTATGATTTGGACCATGTTCAAGTTGCTTGCGGTAATAGGGAAGTACCTACTGCGACCGTCACATTAGTTGACCCAGATGAAAGAAAGATCACCGATGCAGCCACTGGGACTGGTCCAGTTGACGCAGTCTACAAAGCTATAAATCGACTGATTAATGTGCCCAACACTTTAACCGAATACCGTGTTGATGCCGTTACTGAAGGTATAGACGCCCTCGGCGACGTTACGATAAGGATCGAGAAGGATGGTCGTGCCTATGTAGGACGGGGATCTGACCAAGACATAATAGTAGCAAGCGCCAAGGCTTACATGAATGCCTTGAATCGATTATTGGCTACTGAAACTACTCGACCGAATACTGATGTACCAACTTCATAATACGTCTGAACTCTGCAGTACCTAGTCAATTGGGGAAAAGAAAATGCAACCGGATCTCATACGACCATAAATATCAAGGAGTCTAGAAAATGACCCTCAGAACCATTTTTGAAAAGATATGGGATAGCCATGTCATTACTGAAGTACCGGATCAACCAACTGTCCTGTATGTCGATCTTCATTTAGTCCACGAAGTGACATCACCACAAGCATTTGAAGGCCTTCGTATTTCGGGACGGAAAGTCAGGCGTACAGACCTGACTCTTGCAACGGCAGACCACAATACCCCGACATGGGATCTGTCATTGCCCATAAAAGACCCAATAGCAAAACAGCAGCTTGATACCCTACAGGAAAACTGCGAGGAATTTGGAGTTACTTTATACGACCGCTACAGCCCTAATCAAGGCATAGTACATGTGATTGGACCTGAGCAAGGATATACCCAACCAGGTAAAGTGATAGTTTGTGGAGATAGCCATACCTCCACCCATGGTGCTTTTGGAGCATTTGCCATGGGCATTGGTACATCTGAAGTTGAACATGTATTAGCTACACAAACTCTTCGTCAATTTAAACCCAAAACTATGGAAATCAGGGTCAATGGCAACTTGCCAAAAGGAGTCACTGCAAAAGACGTTATTCTCAGCATCATAGGCAAAATAGGTGTCGCTGGAGCAACAGGTTACGTAATTGAGTATACGGGAGAAGTTATCAGATCAATGTCTATGGAAGGCCGCATGACAGTGTGCAATATGTCCATAGAAGCAGGAGGAAGAGCCGGCATAGTTGCACCAGATAAAACTACCTTTGACTATATGAAAGGTAGACCACACGTACCACAGGATGACGCATATGATATAGCCGTAAGTGAATGGGCCAATCTAAAAACTGACGAGGGAGCTCAATACGATAAAGTGATAGAGATTGATGGATCAGCTTTAGAACCTTTCGTATCATGGGGCACAAATCCGGGAATGGTAGCACCAATAACTGGCAAAGTACCGAATCCAATGTCTTATTCTGACGAGGGCGAGCGAGAAGCTGTAGAACGAGCGCTGGAATATATGGATCTGAAACCAGATATGCCCATTGAAGACATCACATTGGATCGAGTTTTTATAGGATCTTGCACAAATTCACGTATAGACGACCTACGCGCGGCTGCTAATGTAGCAAGAGGCAAGAAGGTAAACAAAAATGTATATGCCATGGTTGTGCCAGGTTCTGCCGCAATCAAGAAACAGGCGGAAGAAGAAGGACTAGATCGTATTTTCTCAGAAGCAGGATTTGATTGGAGGGTTGCAGGTTGCTCAATGTGTTTGGGTATGAACCCAGATATTCTGAAGCCTGGAGAGCGTTGTGCTTCCACCTCTAATAGAAATTTTGAAGGACGTCAAGGAAAGGGTGGGCGGACTCATCTGGTAAGCCCCACAATGGCTGCTGCTGCTGCCATTGCAGGCAATTTTATAGACATTAGGAATTTGGAATAGCACATTTTGGAGCCAATATACATTGCAAGACAATGGCATAATCTATAACTCTACATGCTTACCGAGCATATTAGCAGACATGAGAAAGCAAACGAGGTGATTAAGTGGATCCGTTCGTAAAGCATCAAGGCACTGTTGCACCGCTGAACCGAGTAAATGTTGACACCGATCAAATTATACCCAAACAATTCTTGAAGCGCATAGAGAGAACAGGGTTTGGCCAATTCCTGTTTAATGACTGGAGATACAACGAAGATGGAACTCCAAACTCAAATTTCGTGCTTAATCAAGATAAATACTCTCACAGCTCTATCTTAGTCAGCGGGCGGAATTTTGGCTCAGGATCTTCTAGAGAGCATGCGCCTTGGGCCCTTCTTGACTACGGATTTAAATGCATAATAGCTCCAAGTTTTGCTGATATATTCTTTAATAATTGTTTCCAGAATGGGATATTACCAGTCGTGCTTCCTGAGAAAATTGTAAACAGAATTATAGAAAAGGCAGAACTGCAGCCCGGGTTTATATTAAATGTGGACCTAGACGGTCAACGTGTGTGGGACCAAGACGAAGAAATTTCCGAAACCTTTGAAATAGAATCCTTCCGCAGATATCTGCTTCTAAACGGTCTAGATGACATAGGATTAACACTGGAAAGAGAAGATGAAATAACTAAATTTGAATCGAAGAGAAGCAGTTACGGGGGAATTCTCAGCAGAGAAGTAGAATAACAAAGTTCTCATTTCCTCTGAACCTCTACTAAATACTTTGCGCTAGAACTTCCCTGGATTTTGATCCATCGCTGGGACCTACAATTCCATGCAATTCTAATTCATCCATTAAACGGGCTGCTCTCGGATACCCTATGCGCATCCTCCTTTGAAGCAATGATGTAGATATCTTGTTATGGCTATGTGCAAGTTCTACTGCCTTGTGAAATAGCGCATCAATTTCCGAATAGCTTTGGCTTGTATCAGATGCATTGATATCGTCTACCTTTTCTGGACGTAAAACCAGTTTTTGCATCCATCCCATTGGAGACGTCTTCCAAAAACGTACAACTTCCTCAATCTCTTTATCCGAAATGAAGACGCCCTGTAACCTTTGTGGACGTGAGGCGTCTCGAGGAAGGTAAAGCATGTCGCCCCTGCCTAAAAGTTTCTCCGCTCCAGGCGTATCTAAAATAGTCCTAGAATCAATATAGGAAGTTACACCAAAACTTATACGACTGGGGAAATTAGCCTTAATAAGACCTGTTACTACATCAACTGAGGGTCTTTGAGTCGCAATAACTAAATGTATACCTGTGGCTCTTCCCAACTGAGCCAGTCTACATAAAGATTGTTCAACATCAAAAGCAGCTGTCATCATCAAATCTGCTAGTTCATCTACTACAACTACCAAAAAAGGCATTTTGTCCTCAGGCAAACGTTCGTTATATGCCTGTATGTTTCTAACACCAAGTTCTTCCATGCTTCGATATCGATTCATCATCTCCTTGATCAATCCCTTAAGCATGCCGACCACTTCATCAACATTGACAACGACAGGTGATAGCAAGTGAGGAATTCCATTGTACGGTGTCAGCTCTACCCTTTTCGGATCTATTAGCAAAAGTCTCATATCAACTGGAGCTTTTTCCATAATTAGACATGAGACTATAGTATTGAGACAGACACTTTTCCCGCTCCCGGTCGAACCTGCGATCAACAAGTGAGGCATATCGACCAAATCTATAACGACAGTCTCACCACCGCTACCTTTGCCGAAGGCAACGGGCAGTTCCCCTTCATGTCGTAGTTTCTCAAATTCATCAGATTCCATAACTCCTCTCAAAGTCACGGGACTAATAGTGGAGTTAGGGATTTCTATACCCACCTGTGCTCGCCCCATAACTGGTGTCTCCAACCTTATGCTCGGAGTTTTAAGAGCTAGAGATAAATCTTTCTCCCGAGATAAAATACTGTCTACCTTGACCCTAGTCTTTTGTTCAACCATAGTTACAATCTGTTTACCATTTTCATCTAAAAGAGGTTCTCCACCTTCATTAGTTTGCTTTACCTGTCTGGTTTTTCGTACCCACCCAGGTATAAGACCATACATCGTCACAGTTGGTCCGGGCTTAATATGGCCAACTTCAACTTCAATATCATATTCTGCAAGGGTCTGCTTTATAGTTTGAGCAGTCTCATCAATTTGATCAGACGACAAACCTTGTTCATCAGAAAGGGTTAATAGCCCTAAAGGCGGAGTAACCCAGGTTGATGTTCCTCTTGAAGCAAGGGATACATCGTCCTTATCTAAATTTACAGCTAATTCTTCCCTGACAACATCTGAATCCAAACTACTTTCCATATTCTCAGTATGATCGCCATTAATGGACCATAGGCGGTTTGTCTTCACAACACTTGAAATATTTGTTGACACTAGATTCTCGCGCTGTTTATCCGGAGACCCTAATGTATTCTCCTGCGAGGAAACAAATGCTTCGTTTGTTGTACCAAACAGTGGCCCATCTAAACGATTGCTGTGTCCAATTGTTCGTGGGTTTTTACCCTCTGTATCAACTTCCCAATCAACTGCAGGCATATCGTTCATATATTCATTTGTATTAGGAGAAAACTCATCTTCAAATCTTATGAAGTCTTTTTCACCCACCTCAGAATGATTGCCTAATTTGGACAGGAGACCTTTTCTGGTCGATTCGGAAGTCTCTTCAGCTTGCAATCCACTACGTGTCAATCTTTCATCACTGTACATTTTCGTCAACAATTTCACAGCCATTATTAAAATCACATATAAATACAAAGCGCAACGGCCAAAAAATCCAACGAGCCACAAGGTACGTCTAGGTAAGAAAACAGAAAAGGAGGCAATAAATAAAATCGTTGCCCTCAAGATAGCTCCCGCGAAATTACCACCCGCAAGAGTTTCGCCTATGAGACCCCCAAGAGAAATTTCGCCACCCAGTGTAAAGACAGAAAATAAGCCATGATAACTTTGAAAAAGCGACCCAATGATCATGAAACCAGGTAAAAGAATCAATGTAGCTACGAACAATCTGTATCTGGAGATCAGTAATCGTTTTTTAACCAGCGCAGTACCAAACATCACAAGCAGCCAAACCCCGACGGGTACAATGCCTATACCAAAATATATTATAGAGGCTTCTTCACTTATCCTGAACCAATTTAAAATTACCTCTCTGAATAAGTATCCTACCACTGCGCTCGCAACTAAGGGTATTGCGACGAGTTCGTGCCATGTTAATCGTCCTATTATTGCCCGAATTGAGAAACCGTGTAGGCGCTTTGGTACCACAGACTGAGGATTGCTTTTAGACATGACCATCACCTTCATATTCGAGAAACATGTTAGCGCCCTGCATTTACTATTCTGCGCTAAGATTCATTACCGTGGTGTTACCAGGTAACCATAGAAGACATTGGCCAGTCTAAGATTACTGCCGCAAAAGCGTGACTATATTTGCTCTATTACTGTGAACACCTTAGGGCGCATCCTAGCCTGCTTATATAGGAATCTAGAAACAGATTCTGATACGAGCGCCCTCAATTGTTCTAACTCTAAATGGGCAAGGCTCTCCTCATCTAGGCGAGTTAAGACCATTTTTGCCGTGTTTTCGAATAATTCATCAGTCTCTTCTAGATCCCCAAATCCAGAAGAAAGAATCTCCGGAAAACCTACTGGCTTCCCGGAACCCTCTTCCACTGAAACCGCAACCACCACCACTCCGTCCCTTGACAGACGTTTCCGTTCTTCTATTATGGGACTTCCTATATCAAGGAGTTTCTTACCATCCACTAACACACTGCCAGCATGCACTTGTTCAGTTACACGCCCATCTTTCTCTGATAACTCTAACACGTCTCCGTCCTCTAAAACGAAAGTGTTTGAACTTGGAATACCCATCGCCTGACCCAGCTCTGCATGGCTTGTTAGATGCCTGTATTCCCCGTGAATCGGAACAAGATATTTGGGGTTTACGATGCTTATCATTGTTTTAAGTTCTTCCTGACTAGCATGCCCATGGACATGTACTAAGGCGATCCTACTGTGCAACACCTTAGCTCCTTGCCGCATAAGATTGTCTATGGTCTTAGCAACTACTGTCTCATTACCTGGTATTGGAGAAGCCGATATTATTATTGTATCTCCCGCAGATATTCCAACATCACGATGCTCTCCATTGGCCATACGAACTAGGGCAGACGTAGGTTCACCCTGACTACCAGTCGCGACTATAATCAATTCATCCTTGGGAAGTTTTCTAGATTCTTCCATTGAAACAATAGTCCCTGTAGGAACATTCAAATAGCCCAAATTCATAGCCATTTTCACGTTGTTGTTCATGCTTCTTCCAACAACTGTAACGTGACGACCATGTCTTACAGCAGCATCTATCACTTGCTGAATCCGAGATATAAGCGAGGCGAATGTAGCTACAATAACTCTTTCCTTTGCATCCGAAATGGCAATATCTAAGGCCCTACCCACCACTTCTTCCGACTCCGTATACCCTCTAACTTCAGCATAGGTAGAATCCGAACAAAGAGCTAATACTCCACCATCTGTAAGCTGCGACAAATAAGATAAATCCGAGGATCTTCCATCTGCTGGAGTATGGTCTATTTTGAAATCCCCAGTGTGAATAAGCTTGCCAGACGGGGTAGTCAAGCATATCCCCATCGCGTCAGGTATAGAATGACAAACCCTGAAGAACTCTACTCGAAAGGGTCCTATCTTAAAAGATTCATGTGGTTCCACCACATTCAAACGTGCTGACTTCAAAAGACCATGTTCTTTTAGTTTTACAGAGATCAGCCCGTGAGTAAGTCTTGAAGCATAAACAGGGACATCCAACTCCCTTAAAACAAAAGGCAGCGCACCAATATGGTCTTCATGTCCGTGAGTTATCAATATAGCCCGAAGTCTATCCCTGTTTTTAATGAGATAAGAAATATCTGGAATAGCAAAATCTATTCCAGGTGTGTCACTGCCAACGAATAATATGCCGGCGTCAATCACGACTATTTCGCGATCGTATTCAACAACCATCATATTTTGGCCTATTTCCCCTAGGCCTCCTAGGGGAATTAATTTTACAGGTACATCATCCATCATAGTGCAATTTCATTTTAAATTAGGACCAGACATAGTACGCAGTTGATTATACCGCAAACAACCCTTCTGAGTAATCGAAAAATACATCCTTATCACAAAAATACCCGTCTTCAAAACTACCTATTATTTTCTGTTGCTCAGAATAAATTAAGCTGCTTCGGATTCTCATAATGCTCCCTATTCGTACTCTCATTACTTGTTTCAGTTGATGAGCGAAGTAATTCCGAAAGCTTTGCAAAATCCGATTCCAACGCGTCTTTATATTTGCTATTTCTAAGAGCTGCCGCCGGATGATACATTGGGAACACTAAAAGTTCCTTCCATTCTCTGGGGATGCCTCTCGATTTGCTAATTAACTCACCAGGGAAAAATCTGCCAAAAGAAAAGCGTCCTAGTGTAACTATGACTTTTGGGGACACGACCTCAATCTGACGTTCAAGATACTGGCTGCATGCGAATAGTTCATCATCCAGCGGATCTCTATTCGAGGGAGGTCTGCACTTGAGCATGTTGGTAATGAACACGTCATCTCTATTTAACTTTATACTTTGAAGCATTTCATCAAGAAGATTCCCAGCGCGACCCACAAACGGAATCCCTTCCTGATCTTCGTAATATCCCGGCGCTTCACCTACAAACATTATCTCCGCAAAGAAGCTGCCACTCCCAGGTACAGCCTCTTTCCTAGACTTAGATAGAGAACACAAAGTACAGCCCTTGATCTCATTAGCTATATTGAGACAATTGTCCACCATAACACGGCACCAAATATTATCATTCCCTGACTGCTACTAGCAGCTTCATCCTAGCAAGAGATATAAAATACTTCAACTTATACTCTTAACCATTATGAAGCCAGACTAATGTCCTATTTTTCATAGTCTATTTGTGGAAAGATTGCCTATTTTTACAAAGACTTATAAAAAATATTTGCTCTTGCTATACTTGCGGATAAGGAGCTATTTACAACATGACAGATATGGTCGGCATTTTGGGAAACCCTTTGAATCATTCTTTATCGCCTGCCTTCCAACAGGCTGCTTTTGATTATTACAATTTAGACGTACGCTACATGACATGGCAAACCACAAAATCAGAACTCACACAAAAAATACGTGAATTATCTGCAGACCGCTACCTCGGGGCCAATGTCACAATTCCATATAAAGAAGACATCATGGCCCACTTGGATATTATTGATCCTAAAGCTCTTAGAATGGGTGCTGTCAATACCATCGCTAAAAGCAAAGGTGCACTTGTAGGGCACAATACAGATGGTTATGGCTTTCTCAGTACACTCACTTCCCAAAAAGAATTTGATTTTGAAGATAGACAAGTACTACTTTTGGGAGCTGGCGGGGCTGCTAGAGCCGCAGCTCACTCTCTGAGTGATAAAGGCATTAAACGGCTTACAATAGCTAACAGGACTATTGAAAAAGCACAGACCATATGCAGCGAATTCTCTGATATCGAACTTCAAATTGTGTCTAGCGGTATTTCTGAACCAGAAATAAGCGAAATAGCACGATCTGCGGACCTCATCATAAACGCAACATCAATAGGCATGAAACATAGTGGCACAGAGGAGGTGTCTCTCCTCTCCGCAGACCAAATAAGCCCTAAGGCCTTGGTATTTGATATGGTATACAATCCTCCAATAACCTCTCTTTTGAGAGAAGCTAGAAGAGCAAACGCCAGAATTGTAAATGGGCTACCAATGCTTATACACCAAGGCGCATTGTCATTCAAACTGTGGACTGGATTAAACCCTCCAATAGAAATAATGCACAAAGCAGGATTGAATGCTTTAAACAGCACTACCAACGGGAGTATATAAATTGAAAACCAATATATTCCTAACAGGATTTTCTGGTACTGGGAAAACCACTGTGGGAACTCTTGTTAGCCAGAGATTAGGTTGGAATTTTATTGATATAGACAGTGAAATTGAGCAGAAAGAAGGGAAAAGCATTGATCGTATTTTCTCTGAAAGTGGAGAGGATTATTTTAGATCAGTTGAAACAACAACACTAGCAAAATACTCTAAACTCGTAAATCATGTAGTTTCCACCGGTGGCGGTATCCCCCAAAGTTATAAAAATCGACAAATTATGGAAGAATCCGGATTTGTTGTATGTCTTGAAGCAAGACCAGAAACCATATTTTCCAGAATCCAACAGCAGGAATTACAAAACGAAGAATTTGAAATACGCCCTATGCTTGAAGGGGGAAAAGGTATTGATCGAATAAGTGAGTTAAAGAACCGTCGCCAATCAAATTACGCGCTTGCTGATTGGACAATCCATACTGATGGAAAGAATCCATTGCAGGTAGTAGCGGAAATAATTAATGGCTGGCACCAAGCGGGAAATATTCAACAAGAAACGAAATCGGACCAAACTAATATTGCCACAACTGTCAGAACTAGTTCCGGAAATTATCCTATCTACGTCGGTTGGGATGTTCTCAATAAAACTGGCGAACACGTAAAAGCGCTCACAGGTACGGATACATCATATGTGATCACCGACGAAGGGGCACAACAACATGCAAGAACTGTAAGACAGTCCCTAGAAAACAAAGGCGTGACTGCACATACATTTGTGATCCAATCCGGAGAAAAATACAAAAGCATGGCAACCGCTCAAAAAATCTTCCAATGGCTTGCATCCCATAAAGCAGAGAGAGGCCACATGATATTAGCCGTGGGAGGAGGAGTAGTTGGGGATCTCGCGGGATGGATAGCAGCTACGTATTTAAGGGGTATTCCATACGCTCATATCCCAACAACTCTACTAGCCATGATGGACTCTTCAATTGGGGGTAAAGTGGCCATAGATCTTCCGGAAGGCAAAAATTTAGTTGGTGCGTTCTACCAACCAAAATTCGTTTTGTCGGACGTACATGTTTTAGAAACTCTGCCTGAGCGAGAATTAAAATCAGGTTGGGCGGAGGCAATAAAGCACGGGTTAATTATGGAAGAAAATCTATTGTCAGAATTTGAATCAAAGCGAGGATCTATCTTGTCACTAGATCCTAATATAGCTCCAGAAATAATTGGGAGAAGTGTGGCAATCAAGGCTGATGTAGTTTCTAAAGACGAAAGAGAGACCCTTGGCTTACGAATTCTTCTAAATTACGGACATACTATAGGCCACGCCATAGAAGTATCAACAAGCTATGAAACATTTCTTCACGGGGAAGCCGTTAGTATCGGGATGACCGCCGCGGCATATATAGGAAATTCTCTAGGCCTGATGTCCGATGCGGAAGTAATGAGGCAAACTTCGATACTTCATAATTACGGATTGCCAACTACTTGCCAAGACCTCAAATGGGAAGAGATAAGGATGGCCATGCGCTCCGATAAAAAAACAACGAAAGGATCCATACAATGGGTGCTCTTGGATAAAATTGGGAATGCGGTCACACGAAGGGATGTATCAGAATCGATAATCGAAGAAGCTATTATAAAGCTAAGCACCACAAATACCTCGAAATGAAGGGAGAATAATTGGCAATAGAATGGATATTAATAGGGCTAATTGGATTTGGAACAGGGATATGCGGTGTTTTGATTGGTGCGGGAGGAGGGTTCATTCTTAGCCCAATTCTTTTACTCTATTTCGGCATGCCTGCCGAAACTGTTGTGGGCACAGTGTACGCACTCTTGGCCGTTAACAGTTTATCAGGCGGGTTCACATTTTTACGCATGAAGGTCGTCGATGTCCGCAGTGCTATTCTCTTTGGTATAGCCGCCCTGCCGGGTTCTATAGGTGCGCCATTCATTCTGAAAGAAGTGATCAAGGACTCTCCAAGTATTTTTTACATATTATTTGGACTTATTCTTTTGGGCTTGGCAGTTCGATTACTAACTCAAAGAGACTTACCTGAGGATACGCAAAACTCCGATGGCAATAGCATCGAAAAAGCCCACAAGAAATGGACTTACTACCTATCAGCCAATCAGGCAGGAAAGATAATGATTACTGGGAATGCTTCTCGTTCAATAATTTCAGGAACAGGCCAAGTTTTCAGATACAATTTCAATGAATATATGACTATAGGATTTAATTTTTTGCTCGGATTTGTTTCTAGTTTCTTCGGCATAGGTGGGGGTTTTTTAAGAACGCCCATTCTCGTGTATGGGTTCAGATTCCCCGTTCAGATAGCGGTAGCAACATCCATATGTGCGATGATGATTTATGCGACTGCCGGAGCGAGCGTATATGCTCTTCTAGGAGATGTTGAGTGGTTCCCCACGTGGGTTGCAGGTGGTATTGGATTAATATTGGGAGGACAAATAGGAGCTAGACTTACTGAGAAAATTAAAGGACCATGGATAATGCGTGTCCTGACTGCGATCGTCTTTATATTAGGCATTCAACTCATATTCTTAGAGGGATTCGGGATAAACTTAAGTTCACTAGGAATGTAAATTTAGATATGGAAATTATAAACATTGAACACGTAGACGGCTCCGCGCGCGCAGGTACTTTGAGAACCTCGCACGGAAATATATTGACCCCTGCCTTCATGCCAGTAGGTACTCAAGCTTCAGTTAAGTCATTAGACCCAAGGGATTTAAAAGAAGTCGGAACTCAGATAGTTCTAGCTAACAATTACCATCTATATTTACGACCAGGCGTTCAAACCATAGAAGATCTCGGGGGATTACACAATTTCATGAATTGGCACGAACCCATTCTGACCGACAGTGGAGGATTCCAGGGATACAGCCTTCAACATCTTCGAAAAATCACAAAAGATGCGATTATATTCAAATCTCATATAGACGGATCAAACCATGTTTTTACGCCGGAGGCGGCCATAAAGTATCAAGAAAAACTTGGGGCAGACATAATTATGCCATTAGATTTATGTGTTTCCTCTGATAGCTCTCAAACAGAAGTGCAAGACGCAATGCAACAGACCCATAAATGGCTAGACAGAAGTATCCATGCAAAGAAGGACTCTCGGCAAATCTTATTTGGCATTGTGCAAGGAGGAATGTTTTCTGATCTGCGTAAACAATCTGCCGATTACGTATCGTCCCTTAATTTGCCAGGGTATGCGATAGGAGGTCTAAGCGTAGGAGAATCCAAAAGTAAAATGTACGAGATAGTTTCCTTAACCGTGCCATATTTGCCAGACAACGCACCTCGTTATCTTATGGGAGTCGGATCTCCAGAAGATTTAGTTGAATGTGTCAACATGGGCATAGATTTGTTCGACTGTGTTCTGCCAACTCGTATAGCACGAAACAGTGCCCTTTTCGCACCTGAAGGTCGAATCAATATAAGCACAGCAAAATTTAAAACCTGGAATAGGCCGGTACAAGAGGACTGCGACTGCTATACATGCGAAAATTTTACAGCAGCCTATTTACACCATCTTTTCCGAACCAAAGAACTTTTAGCATTCCGTCTAGCTAGCATTCACAATCTCAGATTCATAATGAATCTGATGCAAAACATGAGAGAGTCAATTAAGAATCATACCTTCGAAAGATATAGGCAAGAATTCCACAGCCGCTTTAATCCTCCAAATGAGCAAATTCGAAAAGACCAGAAACAAAAATGGTTGCAGTCTCTCAAAAGAAAATAACCTATTCGTTCCGAAAATGGTTAGTCTTCGCCAGCCACTTGGTAGACTTCTATTCAGGAAGCACTCAGGGAAATAATTCTAGTAACTCCCCCCTGCTACTGCAGGCACTATACTAATTTCGTCGCCGCTCTTTGTAGCAGTCTCTAGGCCGTCAAGGAATCTCACGTCTTCACCATTAACATAAACGTTTACAAAATTACGAAGCTGTCCATCATCATCACACAATCGCCCCCGTATACCTGGATATTGTGCATCCATGGCATTAATTACACCATCCAAAGTTCCGCCTTCAACCGATACTTTATCTTCACCATCGGTAACCCTTCTCAAAGGTGTAGGTATTCTTACTACAATGCTCATGCTATATCCCTCCAAAGTTTTGAAATCCAGAGTCAAATAAATTGATCAATCTAGGACGCAGCAGGTATGGCACACTATCCCTCTATAACGTCCCCACTGATTGGATCAACTCTAACCCCTGCTAATCTCATCCATTCCACGCCACTATCAATTTCAGATTCATCGCCTTTTAATTCAAGCACCACCCATCCAATGCTCTCCCTTACATCAGCTCTTCGTATGTTACTAATTATTTCAAACTTTTTCCCGAGCTCATAAATCAAAGGCTCTGTAATTAGGTCTGACGGGAATGTTAATTTTACTCGTCTAGTGGCCATTGCTGCCATGTCCTTTTTGTAATTCTATGGACCGCATGAAATCTTCGTAATTTGGCGAGGTATAAATCGGATCAATTAAGCTTTCCACTACTTCTTGGGTTTTAAGTCCATTCCCAGTTATATAAGCCACTGTAACCTCATCCGGGGATATTTTGCCATCTCTAACCAGTTTCCTCAATCCCGAAATTACAACCCCACCTGCAGTTTCAGTGAATATGCCTTCCGTCTGGGCGAGTAATTGTATGTTATCAGCAATCTCTTCCTCCTCAGCAGCAACAGCGCTACCTGAAGAAGCTTCAATAGTTTTGATGGAGTAAAAGCCATCAGCAGGATTACCTATAGCTAGAGATTTGGCCACTGTATTGGGGGTCACCGGTTTTACGTGTGGACTCCCCTCATCGTATGCTTGAACAATCGGGGAACAACCCCTAGGTTGAACTATGTGCATCTTCGTAGGATTATAATCTATTAGATCAAGATCCATCAGTTCATTGAAGCCCTTCCAGACTTTAGTAAACAATGACCCTGACGCAGCAGGCACGACGCAAACGTCTGGAGCTCTCCATCCTAATTGCTCTGCAACCTCATAAGCCAATGTCTTACTGCCTTCAGAGTAATAGGGGCGCATATTAATGTTAACAAATGCCCATCTATGATTATCAGCCAACTCACTACAAAGACGATTTACGTCATCATAGGTTCCATCCACAGCAACCAAGGTCGCTCCATAAATACCCGCTCCAACTATCTTACCTTGTTCTAGGTCAGATGGGAAAAAGACCATGGTTTTTACACCAGCCTTCGCTCCATGAGCTGACACCGAACCGGCTAAATTGCCCGTAGACGCACAAGCTAGTGTTTCAAATTCAAATTCTAGCGCTTTCGCAGAGGCTACCGACACAACTCGATCCTTAAAAGAAAAAGTGGGATTCCCACTATCGTTCTTTATATAAAGGTTTTTTAATCCTAGCTTTGAACCAAGATTTTTCGCGTGCATCAGTGGCGTAAAGCCCGTTGACATGTCAATTGCCATATCTGCATCAACAGGAAGCAAATCGTGATACCTCCATATGGACAAAGGGCCTTCCGCAATACGCTCTTTACTAATTACCTTAGAAATTGATTCATAATCGTAAGCAACTTCCAACGGACCAAAGCAAAATTCGCAAACATACTCCGGGGCGACCGGATACTCATTTCCGCATTCACGACAACGAAGGCACTTCACATGGGACAATACCCCGCCCCCCTTTACAATCTGAAAAATTAACAATCGCCAGCCTTTATTAGTAGCCAACGCAGCAGACGAATACTAGCAATCAGCTAACGATGTTGTCAAGAAAATATACGGGTTTACAGGTGTCGAGGCATTCATTACTTCCTTTCGTCTAGTTGAGCTTCAGGCAATAACATTTTATACTGTTCCTGCCTGTGGTACCGTAAGCCACAACTAAAAGAATCGCGCGCATAACAAGATTTCGGAGTACAGATTAATTGATTCCAGAAGAAAGATCGCTTCCGCTTTTCCCTTTGAACACCGTTCTATTTCCGGGCGCAACTATGCCACTACAGATATTCGAAGAACGTTATCGCCGAATGCTTCAGGATTGCCTTAATGAAGATTCAAGATTAGGAATCGTACTGATTAAAGAGGGTAAAGAAGTTGGTGAAACTGCAACACCACACGCCGTAGGCACCATAGCACAAATTATACAAGTCAAGGAAGTTGAGACGTCTGGAAGATATTTCATCTCCATAACTGGAGAAAATCGGTTCATCATAAAGGATATTATTAAGCAGGAACCCTATCTAACAGCTGTTGTAGAAATTCTCCAAGAATCCGAGGATGCTGTACCTCCTCAATTACTGACAGATCTAGAAAATACTTTAGACCAATACAGGAGCCTATTAGTCGGTCTAGATGGCGGCTGGTCGAGAAAGTCGAAGCCTATAGAACCGACCGATACGGCAACGCTTTCGTACAGAGTTGGCGATCTTCTACAGATGACTCTCTCGCAGAAGCAAGCGTTGCTTGAGGAATCCTCTGCACCCGTAAGGATCGGATCTGAACTTAAGTTGCTACATAAAGATATTGAAACTCTAAAACGCGAAGTCTCTCAAGAGTTCCTCAGAAAGTTCAGTAGCCACTGATACTAAAATTTCAAAATATTGTTTGAATAAACAGTTTTAGAGCCCTGCGGCAGAATTGGTATTCAATCACAAAGTGATATTTTCTACGCCTTTTATTTGGTTGGACTCAAATGACTCCGCGTCAATTACGTGAGCCAGAATTTCCAAACCATCAACCAGCCTTGGCCCGCTCCTGCTAAAGTAAGATCCAGCATCACAAATATACACCCTGCCGTTTTGAACCGCGGCTATGTTTTCCCAATCGTGTTTATCCTTGACCGACAATAATTGTTCTCTGCCTTGTTCAATGTCCATACCACAAGGCATGAATATCAATATGTCTGGCCTAGCATTAGTCAGTTCCTCAAACGTGATCCGTCTAGACGGAGATCCAGTCACTGCTAACACATCACTGCCCCCAGCAGTAGAGACTAAATCAGGTATCCAATGCCCAGCACTCATCAAAGGATCTAACCATTCAACACACGCAACTCTGGTAACAGACTCATTCTGTGACGATTTGAGTTTGACATCTCTAATTCTGTCTTCGAGTCGGCTAACAACTTCCTTTGCCTCTTCGGACGCACCAATAAGTTCTCCCACTCGAACAATATCATTAAGTACATCTGCAATTGAATTAGGATCCAATGAAGCAATAATCGGATAGACATCAAGACGTTCTGCCGCATGCCGTACATCTTCCAGGGAAATGGCACAAACTTCGCACAACTCCTGAGTAAAAAGTATATCGGGTCTAGAGTCAGCTAAAACGTCGTGATCAATCTCATATATATTCTGCCCTTTAGATATCAGATCTGATACTGTTTCATCTATTTGGCGACTAGTCAATTCTTGAGAATTAATGCGACTACGAACAATTTTAGGAAGAATCTTTGCTTCACGAGGAAAATCACATTCATGACTAACCGCATGAACCTGCGAACCAACACCCAAAATAAACAATATCTCCGTAGCACTAGGTAAAAAAGAGCAAATGCGCATGCTATTGTAATTGACCTCTGTCAAACATTCTCAACTAGAGTGTACTTGGGAATCAACACCACTTCCCTAGTCGTATAATTCTAATTATCCAGAAATCCCTCTACCTCAAATGCACTTGCGAGCCTAGAAATTCCCTCCCTTATCTCCTCTGGAGAATTGTACCCGAAACAAAGTCTAGCGTAATTTTTACCAGAAACCCCGTCTGGAGCGAAAAGCGTACCAGGCTGATATCCTACATCAGCATGATCCAAAATCTTGTCTCGAACGGATTCTAAATCGACATCGTCCCTCATCTTAAGCCATATGAAAAGGCCTCCCGGAGGATGGCTCCATGTTGCAGATGATCCAAGATTTTCCCCAAGAGCTGATAACATCGCGTCCCTTTTCGTTCTCTGTATATCATTTATCGTATCTATGTGATCGTCAAGATATTCATTGGAATACCTGTGCACTGCCCAAGACGCGAACTGATTCGCAAACCCCCCACCCTTGGCAGCCAAAGCCACATCAACTATCTCCTTAGGGGCGGCCATATAACCAATCCTCATACCAGGGGCAATTATTTTTGAGAATGAGGCAACATACATAACATTCCCCGATTCATCCAAGGAATGAATGGCTGGAACTGGCTCTCCCTCAAACCTAAGATCTACATAGCAATCGTCTTCCAATATAGGAATACCATATTCATGGGACAGACGAACCATTTCTTGACGACGTTCCAACGACATTACCCAACCCTGTGGATTTTGAAATGTTGGTATAGTGTATATGAATTTAGGCTGTTTCCCTTGGGATAGAGAGATTTTTATATTATGTTCCAACACATCAGGTAGCATTCCCTGATCATCGCACTCGACACCCCTAATGTCAGCTTGAAATATTCGTAGCTGATTCAATGTGCCCGAATAGACAAAGTCTTCTGTCAGAACAACATCTCCTGGGTCGAGTAAGACCTCGCAAAGTAATTTAATTGGTTGACCGGAACCATCTCCAAGTAATATCCCATCAGGATCGACCTGTATATTCCTATCTCGCTTTAGTCTTTCAGATACGAGTTCTCTCAAAGGTCCGTATCCGCTCTGATCTCCATAAAGGGCCAAATCATCCCCTTCATCGTCTAAAGCCGACTTCAAGGAATCCATCAGATTATCAAGAGGCAATGACTTGGGGTCTGGGTAAGCAACTGCAAAGTCATATTTACCGCGTTTAGCCAAACCACCTTGCTTACCTTCCGGAGCAGTTTTTGCCAATAGGCCCTTGAAACTGAATTGTGCTTCACCCATCTTATATCCTCCTGAATTTATCTGCTATGCAGTGATGATATCAAATTATGCCTTTAGCCCTGGATTCTTTAAACCTAGTTTATTACAACCCATAGTTAACTCATTCCAATTACATACAAGGACAGTGTAATATCTAACTTTGGGGATAACAACATCCATAGCTTAGTTTCGCTTGGTATGAAACCTAAGACGCAGATATCTATTTATGCATGGCACCACTTATGAAATACCCGTAGCTTGTACCATACTTTCAGAAAATACTCTCTCGAAGATTCACATTATAGGTATGACAGCACGCTTATGGATAGCGACCGCCACCGTCTTATAGCCCGTCTCTTCATTGGAGGATTGTTCGGCCTTAATATCGTAAGTTAGGCGATTTCCGTCTACGGCCGTCAAAGTTACCGTAATTTGCACTTCCTCCCCCAAGGCAGAGGGAGCCATATGCCTCAGTTTATCCACAGCATATCCAACTGACGTATGATTTTCAGGAAGATAATCAACAGATTGTAATATACATGTCCCTTCCATCAAGCCAAGTAAGGAAGGAGTAGAAAGCACGTCTGCACCCGGTTTACCCATACGATTGGTAGTATGGGCTTCTGATACAACATAGTTTTTCTTAAATACTTGGCCAACCGTAAATTTATCCATAATGTAATGTCCTTCTATATTTGAATACGCTCGTACTATGAATCAATAATCCTTTAGCATCCAACCAGAAGATTACATCCCTAACAAATTTTACACCTTTAGGATTTTCATATCCAAATTAACAATCCCTCAAAACACTTCTATACGTTTGAATGCTTCTGCGTACAATACGCCTATTCTCCTGCCTATTTCACTATATCTTGTACGAGATCTGACTTCGCGCAATTCCCATCCCTTTTCAACTTGACTCCTATGTTGACTCAAAGCTTCCAACTTAGTCTCAAATGAGTCTGTCACATCCAAGAAAGTATCGGGCTCTGGGGAGCCCCACAAGAGGATCTCTCGCACTTTGTGAGACTCAAGTCCCTCTTGTATGTGCTCTGGGAAAGCCAAGACATCACGTGCTAAAGGAAATACACAATTAAGTGTCACCCTCCCGGTCACATAATGATCTGGATGTCTGATATACGGGCGATTCGGATCTACAGTTACCACTGTTTCAGGCCTGTATAGTCGTATCTGGCGGGAAATTTGTTCACGAAGCTCGTACGACTCCGTCAACGTCTGGTCTCTATGCCTAAGGAATACCAATTCAGAAATCCCCATAACCTTGGCGGCCAGTTGCTGCTCTGACTCACGAATTTGTGCCAGATTCTCTGGTATCACAGTCTTGTCCGAGCTACCTTTATCACCGTTGGTGCAAACTACGAGAACAACCTTACGCCCCATTTTTGTCCATTTGGAAATAATACCTCCGGCTCCTGATTCCGCATCGTCAGGGTGAGGGCTCACTACAAGCACTGTTGTCAGATCACGTTCTGTCGCAGAAGGACCATCTGTGATAGGAAACGTGGAAGTGCCACCCTCATGTCCGTTGGGCCGCTGTTGAGTTGACTCTGCCATGATTGATGCCCCCTAGACTCTATTAGCATTCTATACGACAAGTCGACATTCATCTAAGTAGTGCCATCAACCCACCCGTCGCATAAAACAGCCAGTTACAGCAAATATGACTATATCATAGCGATTCGACACCAGACAATATGAAATGCCGTCTCATTTGCATTCATTTTCTTCTATAACTAGGGAAAACAATTAACAAATAAACCTTTGGGCATTCTTTGTAACTCGATCCAGATTAGATTCCGCTACCTATTTCCCAATATCTCAAAAACGTGAAATTCGCCACATGTAGCTAAGTCTAACTCCAGAGTGTTATATTCCCTGATGAAATGACTTGCTTATGCTATGCTTCTGTCATCCTGGTAGGTGAAGCATAATTTTCTTTTACGTGAGACTAACCAAATAAATCAATAAAATAGCAAGGAGATTACAAATGGCAAAAGTGACCGGAAGTTATCTCATCGCAAAAACTTTGAAGGAAGAAGGGGTAGAAAAATTATTCTACCTTATGGGCGGACCAGATTTTGACATAGTAATGGCATGTCAAGACCTAGGTATAGAAACCATAGATTTCAGGCACGAACAAGCTGCTGCATTTGCGGCTCATGCTTACGCCAGAGTCACCGGCAAACCGGGTGTATGCACCGCGGCGTCTGGGCCAGGTACATTAAATCTTCTTACAGGTATTTACACAGCATCAATAGATTGTGCTCCGATGATTATATTAGGAGGCGCTGGTCCAGTCCACGAAATCGGAAGAGATGCCTTTCAAGAAGTAGATCAAGAACGCATCATAGAGCCTCTAGTAAAATACTGGCATAGACCAACTATGGCGTCGAGATTCCCAGAGATAGTAAGTACCGCTTACCGGCAATCCCTAGCAGGCAGACCTGGGCCTGTATATATTGATTGTGGTGCGGACGTACTCTATGAAGAAATCGAGGAATCAAAAATCGAGGCACCAAGCAGGGCAGTCAAGAAATCTCACCCCGCAGGCGATCCAGAAGCAGTCGCCCTTGCAGTAGATATGCTCGCGAGATCAGACAGACCTATTATTTACGCAGGTGGAGGAGTATTTTTCTCTGGTGGCGCTGAAGAAATGCATAGACTAGTAACGCTCACTAGCACTCCTTTTTACACTGCTCCAATGTCACGAGGATTGGTACCAGAAGACCACTTGGTTTCATTCCCAGCTGCTCGAAGTACCGCCATGAGGGAATCAGATTTGGTAGTCGTCATAGGCACTAGGATGAATTGGATGGTGCAATATGGGAAGCGATTCGCTGACGCAAAAATAATTCAAATTGACATCGATTCTAGTGAAATCGGACATAATCGTGATGTGGAGCTAGGCATTGTGGGAGATGCAAAATCTATACTATCTCAACTAAATTCTGAAGTTGAAAGACGAGTTTCAGACTTCGCAGGGAGGTTGGAATCCCAATGGATATCTCATCTGAGAGATACTGAAGACCAAAGAGCAACTCAAAATCAAGCTATTCTTAACTCAGGTACTATACCTATTCATCCTCTACGACTATGTAAAGAAATACGAGATTTCCTAGACAGAGATGCTATTTTATGCGTTGACGGTAATGAGATCTTACACTTCGGACGCCAAAGTATACCTACTTTTGTTCCGGGACACCGACTGAATTCTGGGGTCACAGGAACCATGGGAGTAGGCCTACCATACGGTATTGGTGCAAAAATCGCTAAGCCTGACAAGCAAGTCCTAGTTCTTCACGGAGACGGGTCAATGGGTATGAACGCCATGGAACTTGACACCTGTGTCAGACACAACATTCAAGTTGTAACTGTGATCAGCAATAATGCCGGGTGGACTGCAAGAACTCCCGATCACCGAAAACCTGGACGAGAGTTGGGATTCACCAAATTCGACGGAATCGCAAGAGAGTTAGGGGCTTATGGAGAAGAAGTATCTGACCCCGATGAAATACGCCCGTCACTGGAACGGGCATTCGCAAGTGGGAAACCAGCTGTTATCAACGTGATCGTTGAGCCAACAGCAGCTGGTGTCTCAAGGTCATGGGGCGGATCTAGAATGGAATAACTACCCAGACAGTCACGTGCATAAGACTATCACAGCCTTGTAAGATCAATAACTTTTGCTTTGAACTCTGGTACGGGATCCATTGATTGTCTACCTCTAATCTGCCGAATATGAGTGTTCTCACACTCAAGTAAAATTCGGTTCCGATACAGATTCAGTGTAAATGCTCGCTCGTTACAGCTAACTAGCTGTTGTATAATGTGCGAATATGAGTAGCTTTTCAATAGTTTCTGACTTTAAGCCGACTGGTGACCAACCTCAGGCCATAAATGATATATCACACGGAATTAAGAAAGGCCTAACGCACCAGACTCTACTAGGTGTAACAGGAAGTGGCAAAACTTTCACAATGGCCTGCGTAGTCGAAAAACTTCAAAAACCTACATTAGTCATAGCACACAACAAGACACTTGCAGCTCAACTTGCTACAGAATTTAAAGAATTTTTCCCTAACAATGCCGTCGAATATTTCGTGAGCTATTACGATTACTATCAACCAGAGGCGTACGTGCCTAGAAGTGATACGTACATAGAAAAAGACGCGGATGTTAATGAAGAATTAGATAAACTCAGACACGCAGCTACAAGAGCTTTGCTAACCCGGAGAGACGTACTTATAGTTGCATCAGTCTCATGCATATTTGGCCTAGGTTCGCCTGAGGAATACCAGAGTTTCGTGGCGTACATTAGAAAAGGTGATAATAGAAGCCGAAAACGTCTCGTTCGCCAGCTAGTTGACATGCAGTATGAACGCAACGATTTTGACCTCACTAGAGGCAATTTCAGAATCCGCGGCGACACAATGGAAATAATGCCGGCTTATGAAGAAGTGGGAGTAAGAATTGAATTTTGGGGAGACGAAGTTGAAAAGATTATACTTATCGATCCCCTCACCGGCGAAGTTCTGGGCGAAAAAGACGAAATCGAAATATATCCTGCTAAGCATTTTGTAACGTCTAAAGAAAAACTTGATCTAGCGATAACCGATATACAAACAGAGCTCAAGGAACAACTTTCTTATTTCAAAGATCAGAGCAAGCTACTGGAATCTGAAAGATTAGAATCAAGAACTAATTACGATCTTGAAATGATGAGAGAGGCAGGATATTGTGCAGGGGTAGAAAATTATTCACGTCACCTTTCCAGAAGACAACCTGGCAGCACTCCTTACACTCTTTTGGATTATATGCCCGAAGACTACCTTTTGTTTGTTGACGAATCTCACATGACCCTCCCGCAGATAAGAGGGATGTTCAGGGGAGATCAATCTCGAAAGGAAACGCTAGTAGAATTTGGTTTCCGGCTTCCATCGGCCCTGGACAATAGACCTCTGAATTTTGGAGAATTCGAAGAGCGTGTAAATCAAGCCATTTACGTCTCAGCCACGCCTGGGCCATACGAATACGAACATAGCCAATCAATAGTAGAACAGGTAATTCGTCCTACTGGCCTTACGGACCCTGCTGTCGAGGTAAAGCCAACAAATGGACAGATAGATGACTTGCTCGAGCAAATTAGAACCCGAGTCGACAAAGGCCAGCGAACTCTAGTGACCACTTTGACAAAAAGAATGTCAGAAGAACTGGCAGACTATCTAAAAGAAATGGGAGTACGAGTCCATTATCTTCACTCAGAAATCGATACACTGGAAAGAAGTGAAATCCTTAGAGACTTAAGGCTGGGTGTGTATGACGTCGTAGTTGGGATCAATTTACTGCGAGAAGGATTGGATCTTCCTGAAGTAAGCCTGGTGGCCATTTTGGATGCAGATAAAGAAGGATATCTTAGGTCCCAAACCGCCCTAACTCAGACTATAGGGAGAGCAGCAAGGCACGTAGAAGGCACCGTGATAATGTATGCCGACATCGTAACGGACTCAATGAAAAAGGCAATTAGCGAAACTGAGCGTAGAAGGGATATACAAAAAGCCCATAATCTAGAACATGGGATAACACCACAAGGTATTCACAAAAGTGTCAGAGATATAACGGAAAGAGTCAGAGAAATTGCTGAATCTCGAACACCTTATGCGACTCAGTCAGACTTACCGAAAGATGACATTTTGAGACTTATAAAGGACCTTGAATCTCAAATGAGGTCAGCGGCAAAGAACTTGGAATTTGAGAAGGCTGCACTTCTACGAGATCAAATCGTAGATCTCCGAAAAGTCGTAGTGGAATAAAATATGAATTCTTAGAAAATCTAGCATTTGCATGCGATGTCCCATAAAATTAAAACTCCCGTAGGAACTACATAATTAAGAGGCTTATGCAAATTGACACTCCCCTCATGCCAAATGTACAATTGGTATGAGGGGAATGTATTTTAGAACCTCTCGGCAACTACTAATGAAGATGCACCAATGAGTTAGGAGAACTATTATGACCGATACTGCAACAGTTTCTCTAGACGAAGTATATGAGGCCCTCAGGGACGTCTACGACCCAGAAATTCCTATAAACGTCGTTGATCTTGGATTAATCTACGACGTCAAAGTCGACGAAGGCAACGTTGACGTTCAAATGACTCTCACATTCGCTGGCTGTGGAATGGGACCCTATATTGCACAGCAAGCTGAATGGAGACTAGCGGAACTAGAAAATATAGAAGACATAAACGTTGATCTAGTGTTTGACCCACCTTGGACACCAGATATGATTACGGACGAGGGTAAGAAACTTCTAGGGTTAGATTGAGCTTTTGCCAATACTTTCTAACTTGATTTGGTCATCTTTAGACAGTTCCAAGACAATGCAACGGTTTTACTGTTAGCAGTAATAAGCAGATTATCGTGTGAACAAGAAGCGTACTAGAGCTTTCTGTCGCCCATCAGGAGAACCCATATGACCATGGACCCCCAACAGGCAGCCCAGGCGCGAGCGCGTATCGAATCCATGAAACGGCAATTTGAGCAAAAGCGTCAGGTTGCGGAATCGCTGAGTACCATAAAACACAAGATAGGCGTTTACAGCGGAAAAGGAGGAGTCGGAAAGACAACTGTTGCTGTAAATCTTGCAGCCACACTTGCCCATAACGGTGCTAAAGTTGGACTCCTAGATGTGGACATTGACTGCCCTAATGTTGTTCGCGCAATGAAAATCAGTGATCATCCGCTGGTTGGTGCGAATAATAAAGCCTTGCCTCCAGAGAGATTCGGGGTAAAGGTTATGTCAATGGGGTTTTTTCAAGAAAACGAAGATGAAGCAATCATATGGCGTGGACCTATGGTTCACAACGCTATTAATCAACTATTACAATCAACTGAATGGGGGCCAATAGACTTTTTAGTAATCGATCTTCCACCTGGAACATCAGATGCTCCACTCACAGTTATGCAAGTATTAGATTTGGACGGATTTATAGTGGTTACTACTCCTCAAGAATTGGCCAAAGTCGATGCGAAACGGTCGATCAATATGATTAGAAAACTTCAGGTTAATGTCTTGGGTGTAGTAGAGAATCTTTCTGGGAGCATATTTGGAACCGGTGCAGGTGAAGAACTAGCCCAAGAAATGGATTTGGAATTTTTAGGTAGACTTGAGATGCGACCAGAATACCAAGATACTTCCAGACCTTCGGTACTCAATAGCAATGAAATACTAGCGGAATACGAGATTATTGCCAATGCCGCACAAACAGCACTGTCCGCTGGCAATTAATAGATTATCTATGGGAGCTTCCTACATCTACTATACCCTTATCCAAGAAGTGTGAGTATTACATTCTGTAACCATTATATTGGACAACAATTATTCAAGATACACATTCATTAAAGCGTGCTAGTCGCGATAATATAATTACTTTCATATGCCTTTCTAAAATCCAGCCAATTGTACTGAAGATTATGGCCTGTTAATTGTACTTACTAATTTAGCAGCAAGACCCCAACATTCAGACTTCTATGCCACAAAATAGGCAGAACTTCTGAATGGTACAGCACAACTATCAGATTGACTGACTCTCAAGGCCTGAATTATACTGCGTACAGGGTGTAATCAAGCCTATACAAGAGACTGTAAACAGGAGTCAGAGTGAATTGACCTACGAAGACATTGTGGTAAGTAAACAAGATGGGATTGGACTAATTCGTCTCAATCGGCCCAAAGTACTCAATGCATTGAGTAAGAATCTCTATCAAGAAGTGGACGATGCTGTATATGAACTAGAATCAGATGATGAAATAAAGGTTCTGGTTTTTACAGGGACAGGTGAACGCGCGTTCTCAGCCGGCGCAGACATTCACGAACAAGTTCGAGATGCAGAATCCCCACCGCCATATGACCCAAGGCGAGCAGAACAAGCTTGGAACATCGCTGCGACTTCAAAACCGACTATCGGCGCGCTCAACGGATTATGCTACGGAGGGGGGGCCGTAATGGCTTCGAGTTTTGATATAAGACTAGGGTGTGAACGAACAAGTTTTCGGTTTTTGGCTGCGTCCTATGGTAGAGTAAATTCGACTTGGACTTTACCCTTACAAGTTGGGTGGCCTAAAGCTAAAGAACTTCTGCTAACAGCCAGAGTTGTTAATGCGAAAGAAGCGTATCACATGGGCTTGTTGAACCACTTAGTCGAAGCTGAACAACTCATGGATAAATCAATGGAACTTGCGGAACAAATCGCAGGAAACGACGCTAGAATGGTACAAGGCATAAAGAACATAATGGTGGATGACATTGGCCTCTCATGGCGTGGAATGCATGACAACGAAGCTTCTGCACGTCAAGGAAAGCTAGCAGCTACACCAGTTGAAGAAGGGTTCAGTGAATTCATTGCACGGAAAGGACGAAAAAATTAAATGACGGAACAATCTAAACTTAACGGACCTCTAGATGGTATACGAGTCTTAGATCTCGGACGTTATCAGGCCGGACCTAGATGTGCTCTCATGTTTGCGCGAATGGGTGCTGAGGTTATAAAGGTGGAGTCTATATCAGGCGATGAAAGCAGACAAAACGGGCCCCGAGTTAGAGGTCAGAGCGCTTACTGGGTACAATACAACAGTGGCAAGAAGAGTCTGTCCATAAACTTAAGGACCGATAAGGGCAAAGAAGTTCTAAGAGACCTAGTAAAAGTATCAGATATACTCCTGCAAAATTTCAGGCCAGGCACGATAGATGTCATGGGATTCGGATATGAGACTCTTAAAAGCCTTAATCCCAAAATCGTCATGATAAATGTTTCCGCATATGGACAATACGGACCCAACCGAGACAAGGTAGGGTTTGATCCAATAGGACAAGCTATGGGAGGCCTTATGTCTCTCACTGGATATGAAGGCCTGCCTCCTATAAAAACATATTTCCCATTGATAGACAGAATCACAGCTTTACATGCTTGCATTGGGGCTCTCGCAGCCTTGAGGGAACGAGAAATATCGGGAGAAGGTCAACAGTTGGAAGTATGTCTCGCAGATACTGGATTTACAGTGAACGAGATACCTATTGCTGCTTTCCTTGGAGGGGGAATTCAAACGAGCAGAGACACCGTAGGAGGAGGAAGTGGTATCGTCGGAGGAATGTACGAGACTTCCGATGGCTATATGATTATTGCGGCTGGCAACGACGCCATGTGGCAACGCATGTGCGAAGCAATGGAAAAACCAGAATGGGCGAAAGACCCCAGATTTAGTAGCCGCTCAGAAAGACAATCGAATGGACATTTCCTTGAAGATGAAATGTCAGAATGGTTCAGAAGTAGGACCACAAAAAGTGCTGTAGATATACTAGATGATTTCAGTGTCCCTTGTGCTCCCGTGAACTCCACTGAACAGGCAGCGCAAGAACCTCAATTGCACGAAAGAAATATTTTGATGGAAGTTCCTGATCCCATAGCGGGAACAATGTGGGTAAGTGGTGAATCAATAAAATTCAGCAGAACACCTATGGTGATAGGATCGGCGCCAACCGTTGGACAACATACACAGGAGATATTGCAGGACGTGCTAAATATGTCCGATGAGAATCTCAATTCGTTGGTTAATGACAACATTGTGAACGCAGGCTGAATTTACTTTACACTCTATGTGATTTAAATAATATCCAAAAAAATATCCATTAGGATAATTAATGAACTATGGGCACGATGCGATCGATAACTATATTGTTACAGAGGACCGACAATTAAATTATTTGGAATGGGGCGACAAAACGT
>Ga0310344_10000373_pt1 | contig 35811 bp, 36 predicted proteins | sample HC15DNA20200_MG_FD_203801 | JGI IMG/M metagenome (GOLD analysis project Ga0310344, IMG submission 203801) | Marine microbial communities from station ALOHA, North Pacific Subtropical Gyre - HC15-DNA-20-200_MG | ecosystem: Environmental > Aquatic > Marine > Oceanic | place: Pacific Ocean: North...
TTTTCATAAAATAAAAAATTATTTTTTAGAAGTTTGTATTTCAATGATGTCAGAAATTTGTTTTATCATATCTTTTTTGGTTGGTAATATATTTTTTTCCATATTTTTTTGAATTTCAATATAATTATCCATTACATATTTTATTGTTTTTGAAAGAGAATGGATGTCTCTTTTCGAAACAAAAATTCCTATTTTATTCCTAACTATATAAGATATTTCCTCAAATATAATTACAGGTCTTTTTCTTGAAAGCGACTCATCTACAACATAAGGCGTTGCTTCAGTATAAGATGGAAGTATCATAATATTATGTTCATCATAAACATTAATCAGGGATTTAGTATCAGCAATATAACCTAGTAATTTTACATTTTTATTCAAAATTTTTTCATTCTCTGAATTGCCAACAATTGAAAATAAAGCTTCGAATTTTAATTGATCAAACATTTTCAAAAAATCAAAAATACCTTTTTCTGAACTCATTCTTCCTACATACAATAATTTAATTTTATCTAATTTAGCTTTTTTTTGATTTTTTAACCAAAGATCATCTAACCTTGATATATAAACCAAATGAGATTTTTTTTTATCAAAAAGTCTTTCGTGGCAAACTATAACTTCTGAGCCCCAAGTAACAATTAGATACATAAGATGATAAATCCATACAAACCACGGTCCTAAAATATGTTTATACTCTTCATGACCATCACTAAATAAATATATAAATGTCTTTTTTCTAAATAAAAATAAAATTATATAAGTTAAAAATGTAAATGGAGTTATTGATATTAGTAAAAATCTAGCATGTCTAATGCGCAAACTTTTAAAAACAAAGTATATTAAATTAAATATGTTGTTTGAAATTTTTATATTGTTGAAATTAAGCTTTTGTCCGCCTCTTTTTTTTGCTTTTCTGACAAGATAATGAACCTTGTAGTAGCTATTTAATTCCTCTGGTAATATTTTTAAATCAAGATTATCACAATAGAAATTATCTTCTTCTTTAAAAATTTTTTCATTATTAACTATTACTAAATCTTTATAAGACATTCATTTTATTTTAATTTTCCTTTTTCTCTCAGTGCTTTTCTAATTTTAGTTGCTGAAATTTTCTGAATTTCTTCGCTTAAAACAATTTCTTCTATCTTATAACCAACTCCTCTCCCATAACAAATATTGGTTATATTGGGCACCAAGATTACTTTAAATCTATTTTTATATTTTGGCTCCAATCTTTCTATAATTTTAGATTTTACAGTCTCAAAGTTGAAAGGATTATCATCAACACCATGTACATCCCTAACTTGAATACAAACTTGCCCGGTTTTCTTTAATATTTCTTCAAAGAGGGCATAGTGTCCATCATGAAATGGTTGCCACCGACCAAGCATTTGAGCCGTTGGTTTTTTATCATCCCATTTATATGACATTATTTAATTTCCTTTGCTATTTTCGCTGCCCATTCTTTAGCATTTTGAGTTGTTACATGGCAATCGTATTTTTCGGGTTTTACAAACATTTCATTAGTATCATCAAATCTTCCTTTTTTTATTGTGTCTACCCAAACTATATAGTCTGCATTAAATAATTTTCTGGTCTCGGGTAATGGACAAATAAAATCCGCTACTACATGATGTCCTTCTTTTTTATACTTGTCTGCATAGTCAGACATTCTTTTTGCCTGTCTTAATCTTGCTTCTGGTGAAAAATCCCAGTCATTTAATTCTTTTCTTATTTTATCTGCATTAAGCCACTTAGCCTCAAGTAAATTTACAAGCTCAGATGCTAAAGTAGTTTTTCCAGAACCAGGTAAACCCATAATTAAGATTTTCATGAAAATTTCTATTCTCTTTGAGTTTTTCTACGTAATAAACGCAATGACCAATAATGTCAATGGTGATTAAAAAAATTTATTTAGTTTTCTCATAAGCAAATTTATAAGAGAAAAAGTAAAAAATAAAAAAAACTATAGAATAATATTTACAAAACATACCATTTTTCATCATTAAAATTGATGGGATAATTAACATTAAATAAAATAAATTTATAATTATTGAAACTTGATAATTGCTTTTTGCTTTATCTCTATTTTTTTTTAGCAAAAATTTATATAAAAGCATATGCAAATGTTTTTCGTCTGGATGTATTGGTGATTTTTTTTCTTTTAATAGTTTTCTAAAAAAGGAAAAAAATACTTCAAAAAACAAATAAAACAATATTATACAAAAATAAAAAGGAGATATTTCAGGAATTGCTATGCTTGTCTTCACTACAGAAACTGCAATTAAAGCCCCTATAAGGTAAGACCCACTATCACCCAGAAAAATTTTTCCTTTTGGAAAATTTAACATTAAAAAAAATATTATTACAATTAATGAAAAAAATAATAATTGTGCTAAGTCGTTATTGCCATGAAAAAAATTTAATAAACAAAGATTTAAAATAATAATCGATGAATGGATGCCTAGTAGACCATTATATCCATCAATTAAATTTGCTCCATTTATTATAAATAAAAAGCATAAACAAATAAAAATTAAAGAAAAAATATTTGAAGTGATAATCCAATTGTTTAAAAATTCTATACCAGTTTTATAAAGATAAAAATCATTAATTTTCACTAATATAATTAAAAATATAATCATTAGTAAAAGCCTTACTTTTGGCTTTATATTAATTTTTATATCGTCAATAAGTCCTAATAAAAAAAATAATGAACAAAAAGAAAAATATTCTAGAAAAAATATATTTTTAAATAAGAAAAAATTAAAATAAATAATGATTAAAGAAAAAAATATACAAACTCCCCCTGATGTTGATATTGCATTTTCATGAAATGCTTGGGGTTTATCAAACTGGTCATCTATTAATAATTTTGAATTATATTTGCTTAAAATTTTTATAAAATATTTATAAAAAAATAAGCTAAATATACCTAAAATAGAAATTAAAATAATGTTATTTGAATCCATACTTTTTTATTGAATTAATAGAAATACATATTATTGAAAGTAAATTTTTAAAAAAATTTAAGTCATTATAATTTTTATTTATATGCCAAAGCCAAAAAATATTTCTAATGCGTTGACTCGAGCGTGATACTGTTAAAATTCTGTACGTAGCTAAATTTTCATTTAATTTTCTAGCAACATTATTTTTTTTCATTAGCTGACATTTAAATAAATAATCTTCCATAAGTCTTATTTTTTTAAATCTGTGAGTTCCTAATATAGATCTTCTAATTACCATGGTTGTTGTGTTAATGGATGAATTTTTTATAAAAGAATTAAAGTCAAATCTATCTTTTAGAGACGTTTTTTGCTTAAAAATTTTTTCCTCCTTTGTTTGAAAAAAAGGAACGTAATCAGTATAAGTAAAATCTAAATTGTTTTTTTCCATAAAATTTATTTGCTTCTCTAATTTTAAACAATCCCATGTATCATCCGAATCTATGAAAGAAATATATTTTGAATTAGATATTCTCATGGCATAATTTCTACAAAAAGACGGTCCCATATTTTTTTTTAATCTAATTTGATTCATATTTTTTAAATTAGAAAATTTTTTTATTATTGACCAAGAATTATCATTTGAATAATCATCTACAATATACATTTTCCAATTTTTATATGTTTGATTAATTACAGAATTTATTGCCTCCTCTATAAATTTGCTTTTATTATAGTTAGGCAAAATTATATCGACTTCAGGGTTTTTTTTTTCTTCTGATATAAAATTTCTATCCATGACGATATATTCTTTTCTTAACTCTTTCTATAAAAACAGTAGTGAAAATAATTTGCATAGGAAGTATTATAAGTTTGTATCTCGGAAGAACTGAAACTGTAGAAAAAATAAATACGTAAGCAAAAAATATTAAGATTAAATAATTCAAATCACTCTTTTTTCTAAATGTAAAGCCAATTCCTAATAATGAAGTTATCCCAATTAACAATATTGGAAGATAATGCGCAACGTTATAATAATTAGGATCTGGAGATCTTAGATCAACTAATAAAAATGATGCTGCTTTTTTGAAAAATAAAATTATATGACCTGTTGGATTTTTTTTAATATTTTCAATTGCTTTATCCATAAACAAATTATCAAAATTAATTCTTAAAAATTTATCTCTAGGTACAGAATCTAGTTTTTTTTGAAAATCTTCCTCAACTATTTCTGCTCCTACCACTAAAGAATTTTCCATTGCATATGGATGATTTCCTTTCCAAATATTATAACCAAATGATTTCATCATAATAAATTTTTCAAATACTATAATATTCCTAACTACATATGGAGAAACTGTAATTAAAGTAATTAAAATAATTAAAAAAATATTTTTAATTTTTATTTTTTTAAAAAATAAATAAAATAACGTTAATATTAAAATTGCATAAAATTCACCTCTTAAAAGAATTAGCAATCCTGATAATAAAGAAAACATGAAAATAGATAAAAAATTTTCTTTTTTAATTAGTTGAAAAAAAAAATAAAGAAAAAAAATAGTTAAAAAAATTTGTAAAGAAATTGAAGATATTTGACTCGATGCGTATACATGTAAAGGAAAAATTGAAAATATCAAAGAACTAAGCAAGCTAAGATTTTTTGAAAAAAATAAATTATTTATTTTATAAAAAAAAGCAACTGAGATGGATGAAAATAAAACCTGGGAAAATAAAATTGTAAATATATAATTTTGATTTTCTAGGTTTAAAAATGTAAAAAAATAAAGGTAGTATGCGTACAGAGGAGGCATCCATAAATTTGGTAGTAAAAAATTTTTATCAAGGCAAACTTTAGTGGTTGAATAAGCAAACTCACAATCTTTCCACGCAAGCTGCTTAAATTCTATAAGGTTGTTAACTAAAAATCTCCATTCGTATTGAAGATCCGTGTCCCCAAATATAAAAAGCCCAGGAATTCTTATTGCTATTGAAAATAAAACCAACAGAATTAAAATATTTGTTTCTTTATTGATTGCGTTAATATATTTTTTCATTGAAATCATCTTATAATAAAAGGTATTAACAAAAATTACTTTTTATTCCAATATATTTTGCTTATATTGATTTGCTATGAGAAATAAGAATTTAAAGCGCTGTCGTATATGTTTTTCTAAGCAATTAGTTAATTATCTTGATTTGGGAAACCAGCCATTTTCAAATTCTTTCTTAAATTATAAGGATATAAAAAAAGAAAAAAAGTTTGCATTAAAGATAGTGCTCTGCAAAAAATGTGGACTGAGCCAGTTATCAATTATTCCTGATACTAAATTTATATTTACTGAATATGATTATCTTTCTTCTTCTTCAAAAGCCTTGTCTAATCATTATAAAAAAATGATAAAAATTTTAATCACCAAATATAAAATAAAGAAAAGCGATTCTGTTTTAGATATTGGTTGTAACGATGGAGTTTTGCTACAACATTACCCAAAAAATTTTAATAATGTAATAGGAATTGAACCATCTGATGCATCAAAACATATAAAACAAAAAAGAATAAAGTTAATTAAAAAGTTTTTTAGCTACAACACATCAAAAAAATATTTAAAAAATCATAAGAGACCAAAAATAATAACAATAACAAATGTTTTGGCTCAAATTAATAATATAAACGATGTAGCAAGAGGTTTGAAAAATATAATCAGCAAAGAAAGTGTTATTGTAATAGAATTTCCGTATCTATTACATATGATAAACAAAGGTTTTTTTGATTTAATCTATCACGAACATTTATCTTACTTTGCTTTAACTCCTTTAAAATTTTTATTTAATAATTTTGGAATAAAAATAATAAATTTTGAAAAACAAGATCTTGGACCATCTGGCCCAGCAATAAGATTATTTTTAGCTAAAGATAGTTCAAACCATCAAATATCTAAAAAGGTTATTAAACAAATAAAATATGAAAAAAAATGGGGAATTCTAAAAATAAAAAGGTATAAATTATTTGAGAAAATAGTTAAGGAAAAAATAAAAAAAATAAAAAAAATTATTTATACAAAATATACTCAAAATTATAGTGTGGGCTGTTTTACGGCTTCGTCAAAAGGAAATACCCTTCTAAATTGTTTAAATCTTGATAAAAAAATTTTAAAATTTGCATCAGAAAATAATAAAAAGAAAATTGGAAAATATACTCCAGGAACACATATTAAGATCGTAAGCGACAATGATTTTATAAAAAAGAAAATAGATTATGCATTACTTCTTTCGTGGAATTATAAAAAATTTTTTTTGACAAGATCCAAGTACGCCAAAAAAGGTGGAAAATTTATTGTCCCAATGCCAACACCCCGTATTGAATGAATTTGATTAAACTTGATATTATAATTCCAGTATATAATGAAAATGAAAATATAATTAAGCTTCTTAAATTATTAGATGACGAAATTAATTGTAGTTTTAGAATTTTGATTTGCTATGACGATGAATCTGATAAAACTTTAAAATATCTTAAAAATACAAACATAATAAAAAAAGAAATAGTTCTAGTTAAAAATCCTAAGACAGGACCAAACTCCGCTATAATTCAAGGAATAAATTCATCTAAAGCAGAAATAATTTTAGTATATATGGCTGATGACTTTGAAAATGTTAAATTAATAAATGAAATGATTACTTTAATTGAAAATGGAAACGAACTTGTAATACCAAGTCGGTTTATCCCGGGGGGTAAAATGATAGGAGCTGTAAAAATTAAAGAAATAGTAACAAGAGTCGGATCTTTGTTAATATATTACTTAGCGGGCATACCACACAAAGATTGTACTAATGCATTCAAAATGTTTTCAGCCAAAATTACTGATAAAATTAACTTTGAATCGACCGCTGGTTTTACTTTTGCTTTAGAATTGGTAGCAAAATCTTACTTTTTAAATTTAAAGATAGCTGAAATTCCAAGCACTTGGATTGAAATAAAAAATAGAAAAAGTAATTTTAAAATATTAAAATGGATTCCGTATTATATATATTGGCTTTCATATTCAACAATCAGAAACTATTCATTAAAAATAAAAAAAATATTTAAGTAAGAATATTTATAATTTTTTTAATGATGTGTTTTTGCAAGCCAATATAATTGAAACAATTATTGCAATATATGTGGCGTTACTAGTTGTAAAAATACTTCCACTGCTCTTAATTGGAAAAGCTTCTAGAAATAAGCTTATTGTTGATCCCAACAATATTAAATTATGTATGGAAATATCATTTAAAAGTCTAAAATATTTAAAAATGAAATATATGAATAAAAACCCCATTAAAATTATAACAAAAATACCCAAAATCCCTGTGTCAGTCAAAATTTCCAAATAATAGTTATGAGGATGATTTGAACATAATCTATTTCTCTTATGAACTAAAAGTTTTTGACAATCTATTCTGAAAGATTTAATTCCATTTCCAAATAACTTATTTTTACTCCAAACATCAAGAGCCGTTAAATATATTTTGTTATGACTGTCTCTTTCATTTTGCAAAACCCAAAAAAATTCAAAATCGTCCGTAATATCCTGTCCTTTGTTCCATTTTGGAGGATTTACAAATTCCTCCCAAGCATATTTTATGACATCCAATGTATTGTCATCTTTATTTTTTGTCTGTTCTTTTTGCTTTTCAGTTTTCTTTTTTAAAAAATTATGAGATTTCGATTTTTCTGTGTCAGTCTTTTTTTCTAATTCATTAACTTTTTCTTTATCAAAAATGCTTACTACTAAATTTTCTGCATTTATATAATAAGTAATAAATTTTCCTTTAATTATATTATCTATAGAAAATATATAGCTAAAAACAATAATTAAACTAATGAGGCTAACAAATAATATTTTTTTAAATTTAATATCAAAAAGAAAAAGTAATAATAGTCCAAATAAAAAAAGAATTAGCGGCATTCTATTTCCTGAAAGAATTATGCCTGCTCCTAAGATACATGTTGCCAACAAAAATAAAATAAATCTTAAGCTGTTTTTATCTTTAAAATAATAAATAATAAATAATAATGAAAAAAAGCCAAAATTTTTTATATAACTTCCGGCTATCAATTCATCTCCAAAAAAGCCAGAATTATAATGACCAAGACTCTTTGAGCCCATTAAATCAAAACCAAAAGCATATTGGTAAATTAAGTCTACAGATAATATGATAGTAGCTAATGTTGATATAATTAAAAAATATTTAAAGTCAATCATGTCCAACCGACTTAAAAAATAAACTATCAATATTAATAGAAAGAATCTAAAATATGCTAAAGATTTTATTAGTCTATCCAAATCAGATTGCTCATATTCTTGAAAATAAATTGATCTTACTAAACTTAATGTGGTTGTAAAAAAAACAATAAAAAAGAATAAAAAAATAATTTTTAAAGGCTTGCTAATTTTAATTGTTAAAATTTTTGATTTTAAAAAATAAATACTTAATCCACAGAATAAAACTAAATTTATATTTGTGGCTAAATTTCCTAAAATAAAACTTGCAGGAAAAAAACCAAAAAAAACACTTGGTAGTAAAACATCATTTGTTAAAGTATTTTTTTTATCTAAAATCATTTTAATCTTGATGATACCACATAAACTTTTTTAAAATGATAACTGGTGTAAAAAATATAATCAAATTTTTAATATTGAATAAATTTGACTTAGAATTTAAAAAAATATTCATACATTTTTTATAATTACCATCAATTTTATAATTTACAAATTTTCTATAGTTAAAATTTTTTAACGTGTTTTTAATATCTAATTCATTTAATTGTGGCCTATTTTCTGCAAGCCACATATCAAACTCCTCTATCTCTTTTTCTTTATTCAGGGTTGTCAAATTTTTTCCATGTAATCTATAGAAAGCCAATGGTTTTTGTATACTTTCAAATATACATATTTTTGAAAGTCTTAAAAAAAGATCAAAGTCTCCTACAAATGAAAATCTTTCATCAAATTTTTTTTCTAACTTAAAATAATAACTTTTTCTTATCATAGCGGTTAAAATCGCTACATTATATTCTTTGAGTATTTCTTTATACATATACCCTCTAGGAAGTTTTCGTTTTGTGGCTAATTTTTTAGTTTTAGAATTCTTTTTTAACAACCAAAAGTTACTAAAAACTAATCCGACTTTACCATTATTGAAATAACCCATCTGCATTTCAAGTTTTCTTTCATGCCACAAATCATCTGTATCTAAAAAAGCAATAAAATCACCGCTTGATTTTTCTATAGCAAGATTTCTGGCTTTATACAAAGTGGTGTGTTCTTTTGATAAAAAATATTTAAGCCTTTTGTCTTTATATAATTTAAAAATTTCTGCACTTTTATCTGCAGATTGATTATCCCAAAAAATTAATTCCCAATTTTTATAAGTTTGAGATAAGACACTTTCAATGCTTTCCTCTAAATATTTTTGCCCATTGTAACAGTTCATTATCACGCTAACTAAAGGTTCATTATTAGATTTCATTTTTTTTATAAAATTTAATTGTTGATTTTAGTCCCCTTTGGAAAGAAATTTTTGGCTTCCATTTAATTATTTTTTTTGCCTTTTCAACGTTTGGGTATAGCTTTGGTATTTCAAATTTTCTTAATTTAAATTGTCCGTATTGAGGGTATCCACCTCTCGCTATATTTTTAATATTTTCAATTACATTTTTTATTTTTTTCGGTTTTCCTGATCCAATGTTTATTATTTGACCTCTGGCATTTTTATTAGTTAATGATTTGATTATTGATTGAATAGCATCATCTACATAAACAAAATCTCTTAGTTGTTTGCCATTCGAACATGGGAATTTATTATTTTTAATACATCCTTTTATAATAATTGGAAGAAAACGATTAACATCCTGTTTAGGTCCATAAACTAAATAAAATCTAATAACAGTCGAGGGAAAATTTTTTTTTTTAAATAAATCAATTACGTGAAAAGAGGCTAGCAGCTTAGCTTTTCCATAAATAGATTTTATAGATTTTAAATTGCATTTAATATTTTCTTTTTGTGGTGAGTTTGAATTTCCATATTCCAGACTACTGCCAATTTGAATAAAAGATATTGGTTTTTTTTTTAGAAAGATCTCTGTTAAATTTTTACAACCCTGATAATGGCTTTTAAATGTTTTTTTTTTATTTGTATGATCAACATATCCGCCAAGGTTTACAACATAATCAAAATTTTTTTTAATTTTTTCCTTAAGTAATTTTTTTTTTGTTATATCACAACGTAAGTATTTAACTTTTTTTAAATATCTTATTTTTTTTGGCAATTTAGAAGAAATACTAGTTACTTTCCAACCTTTTTGTAAAGATTGTTTTGCTAGGTGGTATCCTATAAATCCTGTGCCACCAATTATTAATATATTTTTTTTTGCAATCAAAATTTAATCTTTTTACTTTTCAATAAATTATGGAGTTTATCTTTATCTCTCTTTGTATCCATACACTGCCAAAATCCATTATGTTTAAATGCTACTAATTGTTTTTTACTAGTTACTTTTTCTAAAGGTTCACGCTCTAAATATGTATTATCATTTTTAATAAATTTAAAAAAAGTAGGCTCCATAACAAAAAAACCACCATTTATCCAACCTTCGTCGAGTTTTGATTTTTCTTTAAAATAACTAACTTGATTTCCTTTTAATTTTAAAGCCCCAAATCTTGCTGGAGGCCTTACAGCAGTTAGAGTAACAAGTTTTTTATTTTTTTTATGAAATTTTAATAATTTCTTTAGATTTACATTGGAAAGTCCATCCCCATAAGTCATCATGAATGTTTCTTTTCCAATATATTTCTTCAGTCTTTTTAATCTTCCTCCTGTCATAGTATTTTTTCCAGTTTCAATAAGATGAATATTCCAATCAAAAAATTTTCTTTTAAAAAACCTTTTAATAACTTCTCCTTTATACCCCAGGGCAATGTAGAAATTTTTGAAACCATAGTTTGCATATTGTTTCATGATGTGAAATAAAATGGGCTTGCCATTAATATCAATCATAGGCTTAGGTATCGTTTTTGTATATTCAGACAATCTTGTTCCGAAACCACCTGCTAATATAATTACTTTCATATATATTTATTAATTTCTCCTTTTACAATTTTATTTTTGATTTTTTTTTCAAAATTTTTTCGTATTCTTTTATTTGGTTAAATGAAATTTTGTACATTTGCTTTGATTGAGAATAATAATATTTATACCAATCAGTTACCATTTTGATTGTTTCATTAAAACTTAAAACACATTTCCATTTAAGTTTATTTTGAGATTTACTACAATTTAATTTTAGTAAATTAGATTCGTAAAAATTTTTCTTATTAATTTTTTTCCATGATACTTTTGTCCAATATTTTTTCATTAATTTAACAGTATCTATCACGGTATAATTTTTACCTTTGTCTGGACCAAAATTAAAAGCCTCGCCATGTAATTTTCTATTTTTTTTTAAATTTGCAGCGAGCAATAAATATCCCCACACCGCTTCGATTACATGCTGCCACGGTCGAGTAGATTTAGGATTTCTAATCAACACTTTTTTATTTTTTGACCAAGACTTAACACAATCTGGTATTAAGCGGTTTATTGACCAATCTCCTCCGCCAATAACATTTCCTGCTCGTGCAATTCCTATAATTACTTTTGTTTTTTTTATGGGAAAAAATGAACTAATGTAAGATTGTATTCCTAATTCGGCAGAAGCTTTAGAAGCGCTGTAAGGATCCTTGCCTCCTAATATATCATCTTCTTTATACCCTCTTTTAATTTCCAAATTTTTATAACTTTTATCACTGGTAATTATTACAGCAATGCATTTTTTTTCTATATACCTTAAAGATTCCAAAACATTTAATGTTCCAATAGTATTTGTATTCCAAGTATATAGTGGATCGGAATAAGATTTTTTTACAATCGCTTGTGCTGCTAAATGAAATACATAGTCCGGTCTATACTTCTTAAAGATTTTTTTTAATAAATATAATTTTCTAATATCAATTGTATTATGTTTTATTTTTTTTTTTAAATTTATGGCTTTAAAATGAGATGGGTCAGATGGAACATCTATTGATACTCCAATAACTTTAGCACCTAAAATTTTTAACCACAAAGACAACCAGGAACCTTTGAACCCCGTGTGACCTGTGACTATAACTTTCTTATTTTTAAATATTTTTAACATTTTTTTATATCAATAAAATATTAACTTTTTATCTTCCTTATATTTATCATTAGGTTGATCCATATATTGGTCTGGAAAATTAAATTCATTACTATTTCTTTTAGAATTATAATTTTTTGATGAAAATGTTAACTCTAATACAGTTGGAAAATCATTCTTAGTAATACTACAATAGTTATTTACATGAATGTGCACAAGTTCTAAGTTAATTTCCTCAATAAATTTTTTAATCTTGTCACTCATCAAATCACAAGAGTGAAATTCTATTACCATTCCTAACATATTTTTTTGATTTTGTATGATATCGTCTAAAACACCATATTCGTTCCCTTCTATATCCATTTTTAAAAAAAAACTTTTGTTTTTCCATTCTTTTAAAATATTTTCAAAATTAGTGAAATTTTCCTGCTCTTCAAAAGAAAGTTTGATATTGGATGAATTTATATGTTTTTTTATATGAAAAACATTTTCTTGCTTAACAAAATTTTGGTACTTAAAAAAAGTAAAAAATCTTTTTAGCTGTTCAACAATATTTTTTTTAAAACTAAAATAAAATATATCTTTTAAAAATCTTTTTAACCAAAATTTTTTATTTACACTATTATCAAAACAAATAATCTTTGCATTTGTTTTATTTTTAAAATCTTGTTCAAAAGACCAATCGTCATCTAAACCAAAACTAAAGAGGATTTCTGCTTCTTTTAAAGCTTTTTTTGGTATGTTGTATCCTCCATCATTAGATTTTCCCAATCTAATAAAATCTGTTTTTGATTCTGGAAGAAAAAATTTTGGTAATTTAAGCATAATTTATTAATAATTTTCAATAAAATGATTTAAATAATTTTTTGCCATTAATTCAGATGTAAACTTATTTTTAATAATTTCTTTTCCTAATTCAGCTTTTTTTTCCCATATTTTTTTATTTGCTATGAAATCTTTTAAAGCATCCTCAATTTGCTTAGGTTTGCTTGGTTCAATTAAAGTAGAATTTTCATTATTAAGGTATTCTGGAATTGCTCCCACCTTTGTACATAAAACGGGTGTTCCTACAGACATTGCTTCAGCGATAGATAAACCGAAGCCCTCGAAAGTTCTTGTTACTGAAACTAATAAATCAAGTCTTGATACAATAGAAATACTATCTTCTTCTATATATCCAGTAAAAACAAAATATTTTTCTAAATTCATCGAAGATATAAATTCTTTACAAGCTTCTATTTCATCTTTTTCTCCATCGCCAATGAAATATATCTTAAATTTATTTTTTACATCATTAGAAAGTTTGCTAAATGCTTTTATTAAATCAATGTGCCCTTTGTATGATTCAATTCTAGAAAGAATACCTATTAAAAAAGTATTTTCTAAATCTTTATAGATTATTTTATTTATTTTATCATTATCAGAAACTTTATCATTTAAATAAACACCATTATAAATAATTACATCTTGAAGATTAGAACTCCTATCCAGTAAATTTGATTTATAAAAAACACTGTCTCGCGTAGCTTTTGATACTGAAATTACGCTAGTAAGAATTTTTGACAGTAAATTATTTATTAGATTTAATAGCGTGTTCCAAAAAATTGGTCTTCCGCATGCATGATGAATTACGATTGTTCTTATTGGGTAACCTAAAAATTTTGCAGCAAACATAGCTGCCATTTCAGATCTAAAATCTCCATATCCTCCACACTGTCCCATAAATACTTCAAATTTGAATTTTCTTAAAAGAAAGTAAAATTGAAATATAGAAATTACAAAAAATATTGGCTTTAAAAAGATCAAAAGGAATTTTATTAAGGTATTTTTTGAAGTAAATTGATTTATAGAATTATAATAAATTATAATAATATTTTTATTTTTTAAATTTTTTAAAAGCCTTTCAGCTCCTAAATTTTTTTTATTTGTAAATATTGTCAAATTAATTTCTTTAAAAGTTTTTGAATTAATCAAATTAGCAAGGTATGAATCGACACCACCCAATTTTTCACCTTCCCAAAATATTCCTATATTTTTAATTTTTTTAAAATTATTTTCCATAAAATAAAGCTTTTCTTAAATCTTTCATGGGTGAAGTCGATGGTCTTGCAAATCTATAACAAAATTTTGCTCTTGCTTTTTGTAAACCTTTTGAACCCCACCATTCTTTTAAATGATTATAATTTTCATTAATAAACTTTGCGGCGTCTTCTGGAGAATCGTACACTATTTTAACTTTTTTGAGCATATTAAAATCTTTAACAGCAGTTTTTCTTAATGGAAATAATTTTTTATCAAGAAGAAGTATTACTGGAATGTTTAAATTCAATGACTCTAAAAAACCTGTAGAGTTTACTGTTTCTACAGTTAATTTATAATTTTTTGAAAGCAAACATGTATTTTTTATGGTGTCTACAATTTTGATATTTGGAAATCTATATTTAAGAGAGTCCACATGATAATTGCACTTGATGTTATCTAAATACTTAAAACCGCTCTCACTTATAATTTTATTATCAATTCCCTTTACGAAAGATACTATATTATCAATATACCTGTTCACATCTATTTTGTTGGTAGGCTGTCCCGCATTACTGTGTGTTCCAGGAGCTAAATCATATTCTGTAATTGGAATAATCAAACCTTTAGCATTATTTTTTTTTTCTATTTTTTGATATATCGTTTTTTGTAAAAAAAGAGGATACACTTTTTTATTAGATTCTTTCCATCCCCAAGAAAAAAATCTATCAGCTATTTTTATTTCAAATTTTTCGTTTGGACTTGACTCGCAGGTTCCATATAAACCTCCGTGTTGAAATATAAAAAACTTTGAACCATTTAAAACTTTTTTTGCGGTGTAGAATTTAAAAGCATCATTATAAGCATGATCTCCGCTTGTCATTATTATTTTAGGATTTTTTGGAACATTTATTTTTTTAATGGATTCATTCATTGAATGATAATATTCCAAATATATTTTTGGTAAATTAAATCTGACCAAACTAGCAATAAATTTTAAAAAATTATCATTCTTTTTTGTTTTTATTTTAAAATTATTACGAGCCTCCATATTTAATTTTATATTAAAGTTCTGCGTGTTGATTTTCTTACTATATCTTATTTGTCTATAAAAAATACCATATAAAGCTTTGAATTTTTTTGAAAAATTTAAATTTTGAGAGAATATTTTTTTTGAACTTAAAAATGTAGAAATCGGATTTAATAAATAGTTGTCTGATTTAAATTCTTCTTGGTTATAAATAAATTTTGGTATAATTTTTTTATTGCCAACCTCACTAAAGGTAATTTTATTTGTGAATCTAAATATCTCACTATACACCCAATGATTCCAATCATCGCTAGAAACAATAGATCTTGCAAATTCAAAAGCATCATGAGGAATAAATCTTTTCCTTTCATAACAAAAAATTTTTGCGTATAATTTTTTATTATTTAAAGTTCTAACTATTTCCCATCTATCATATGTCATGACGGTAAAAGTCCAAAGCCATTTTGATAATAATATTTCCCAATATCTTATTGGATGATTTAAACCGTGGACTTTGTTTAAATATAAATAAAGATTATTTAACAAAATATCATATATTTTATATAAATATTTTATATCATTTTGGTATTTCAATTTATTATTCCAATGGTATTCAGAAATTAAATATTTATTTTTTTTACTTTTTAAATATCTATGCTTGTTATCAATACACCAATCGCCAAGTAATAAATTTTTATTTTTTTTTGACCATAGTCTATTATTATCTATTGTGACCAGATTCATTGATTCATTTTAATTTACTGAAAATAAATTTCTGTCCCTTACTTCATAAATCAAATCGCAAAAAATTAAATTATCCTTATTATGAGATACAAAAATTATTGTATTGCCTTCTTTTAATGAAAAAATTTCGTTTATTATTTTTTTTTCTGTTTCAACATCAAGAGCATTTGTTGCTTCATCAAATATTAATACGTTCGGACTGTTGTATAATGCTCGTGCAATACCAATTCTTTGTCTTTGGCCTCCAGATAATCTCGAGCCAGACTCCCCAAGAAAAGTTTCAAGTCCGGACTGAAGGCTGTTTTTAAATTCCGTTAAGTTTGCTAAATCTATAGCTTTATTTACTTTTTTTTCATCTATTAGTTCATTTGGCAGCCCAAAGGCTATGTTTCTTTTTAAAGTGTCATCTAATATAAATACATCTTGAGGTACACAACCTATATTTTTTTGCCAGCTAGATTTTACAGACTCTATTTTTTTCCCATCAATTAAAATTTTTCCTTTTTGAGAAAAAATAAGTCCCATTATCAAATCTAAAAATGTGCTTTTGCCTGAACCACTATGACCTATAATTCCAATTTTTGATCCTTTTTTAATATTTAAATCAATATCTTTCAGAACAAAATTTGAATCTTTTTCTAAATCATCAACATAAGAGAACCCTGCATTTTCAAATCTTACACTTTCTTTGAAATCAAATTTTTCAGAATTTTTATTTATTTCTCTATTTTGACTATCAAATTTTTCTATATCTTTTGAGAGCTTTTCAGCTGCTTGGACGTTATATTGAAATTTTTGAATATTTGATAATATTCTTCCAAAGGATGGTACCAATCTATATGCGGCAGTTAAAAAAACACCTAATAATGGTACAATATTTTTTAAACCGGATTGATTTTCAAAGTTAAAAATAAAAATTATTCCAATAAGTAACAACACGAATAATTCAAACAATGGTTTTAGTAAATCCATTCTGAAACTAACGTTGCTTGCTATTTTTGCAATATCATTGTTATAAATACTAAAATTTCCGATTAAATTTTTTTGCGAACCCGTTAGTTCAAATACTTTAGAACCTGAAAATCCTTCAATTATCGACTTTAATCTTAATTGTACTATTTTTACTCTTTTTTTACCCATGGATAGAATTTTTTTTGCATTAAAAAAGTTTATGACTAATGAGAAAAATATAAGAGAAACTATTGATAATATTGTTATTTTTAAATCAATAAATAATAAAAAGGCGGATAATCCTAATAAAATAACAATTTCCATTGCAATAATTAAAAGCGCATTTAATGCATGAGAAAAATGTTCAACTTCAATTGTAATATTTTTTATGAGATCCGATGTATTTGTTCGTAAATGAAAAATGGAAGGCAAACACAAATACCCGCTAAAAAATAAATGACTTAATTCTGCTCTTATAAAAAACGTAAATCTATTTTGTTTCCAGCTAATAAAAATATTTATTAAAGTTTTTAAAGTAAATATAAAAACAAAAAGAGCTGCAATTAAAAGATTAATATCATAATTTAAATTTATATTTTTTAAATAAGCTATTAAATGAGAATCTTCTAAAGTCGATGAGTTTGTCATATAACTTAAAAGAACAAACAATGAGTTAAGTGTTAAAACCTCAAAAGCCATTGAAACTAACATTAAAAGAGTTAAAAAAATCGCTGCTCTTTTTTGTTTTTTTGTTAATATTTTGTTTATTTGATAAAAATATTTCATAAACTTTATTTCAAAAATTCATCAATTCTAAGATTTATTTTTTCAAAAGCTGGGGAGCTTTTGTTAAAAGCTAGCATGTAATTTCTTATATTTTCTGAATATTTATCAAAATCTTCTACCTTCATTGAAAGCAATAAAAGAATACGTTTTTCAAATTCATCATATGATTTACCTGAAATAGAAAAATAACTATCAAAACTGAGTAAAGGATTTAATTCTGAATAATTAGAAAAGTAATCTTTGTTATAGTTACAACTTAATATTTTGTTTCCTCTCGCAAATGTTTCAAGCAAGATACTTGATCTAGTTCCTACCGTAACTTTGCTATTATATGATTTTTCGTAACTAGAAAAATCATTAGTTTTATTTTCAATTATAATTGATGTATTTTTGTTCAATATGCTTTTATAAAAATTCATTTCTTCATTATAAAGAAAATGGTCTTTAGATCTTTTAAGCGCTAAAATTGTTTTAAGTTTATGTTTTTCAGTTAATTTATCAACATGAGCAGCAACTAATTTTCTAGCGTTTATTCTAATTTTACCAACCATAGCAGCTTCTGGTGAAGTAAAAGTGGCAGCAGGGATATTTTCACCGATAAGACAAACATCATATTTATATTTTTCATTGATTAAATTTTTACTTTTTAAATATTTCTCAGCCATGGATTGTTTGTAGGATCCAACAATATAAAAATTTTTTACTTGTGCTCCTATCTTTTTAAAATGATCTTTGGTTTGTTCACCAAAGCAAAGATAATGAGGAATGTAAATATTTGATGCCTGTTTTTTATTCAAATAATGCATATCTCTGTATGCATTTTGTATTGCGCAAAATTTAATTTTCTTTTCTAAAATTTTTGCTAATTTACAGAATCTAAGATCGTTGTCTATAGTGGTTACTATTAATTTAGGATTAACTACTTTAATTATTGATAAATAATAAGATAATTTAAAATTTCCTTTTAAGATTTCAAGAATGATAAATTTTAATATAGTTTTTGAAAAATATATTTTTTTAATTGCTTTGTCTGGAGTTTCTAAACCAAAATATTTTCTATTTTCAAAAAGATCTTTGTAAACTTCGATTTGCCAGCTATTAAATATTAAAATTTCTTTTTCGTCAGGTGTTTGTAAAACAATTTTTCCAGATAAAATATTTTTTAAATTCTTAATTTTTATATAAAAAATATTTAGCTTACTAAGCATTTTTATTATAAACATTTATAATTTTTTTAAGAAATAGAACTGCTTCCATTGGGTTTTTGCCAATAGCAGTTTCAGCTGCCAGAACCATGCCGCCACTTCCCATTTCAAGAGTGTTAAATATATCATTTGCTTCTCCTCTTGTTGGATATTTATTTTCCAACATGCTTTCAAGCAAATTAGTTGCAACATAAATTTTTCTACTTGTATATTTTTTTTTTAACTTAAATAATTTTCTTTGAACTATTGGAATATTTTCTAATTTAATATCTTTTGATAAATCTCCACGATCAATTAAAAAGTTATTACCCTTTTTTAAAATTGAATTAAAGTTTTTTACTGCACTCAAAGTTTCTATTTTAAAAATTTTGTTTTCTCGTTTTAATAACTGATTAAATTTAATTATATCATCAACTGAATTAGTAAATGATAGAGCAAAGTTTTTTATATTTAGCTGTTTTCCAATTTTAATAGCGGAAAAATCTTTCTCTGTTAAATAATTCAATTTAATTTTTCTATTTTCTAAATGAACACCCTTGTTATTCTCGAGCATTCCTGGGGAAATAACTTTGCATAGAATAAAGTTGTTTTTTTTTATTACTTTTAGTTTTAAATTTTTAAAACCAATATTTAATACATCTTTTTTTTTAATTTTTTTATAAATTGCTCCAGGGTAAAGATAAAAATCTCCTTTTGAATTTTTTATTTTTATCTTTTGTCCATTTTTTAAAAATATTTCCTTTTTTACTTTTGTTCTAATTTGGGCACCCTCAGTATCAATACAAATGGGCACCTTAGTATATTTTCTTATATACTTTATTGATTTTTTTAATTTCATTAAACTTAAATGTGACATGTTTAATCTCAATAAATTTACTTTGTTTTTTGAGAATTTTAAAAAATCTTTATTTAGAGATTTTGGTCCTAATGTACAAATTATTTTTATATCTTTTTTCATGTAATTTTTTTCTTCGAATTATAGAGCGACATTAAATATTTTTCTGGATAAGCTCGGATAAAAAATTATGATGCTTCTTCTTAAAATATTTTTAATAAAATTTGGATTAAGAAAAGAGAGAAGATTTTTAAATTCATTAAATTTAAATAAAATAACTAAATGTCCTGATATTCTTTTAAAGGTATTAATTTTATTATCAAATTTATATTTATTTTGCAGCATTAATTTTTCGTATATTGTTTCTATTATAAAAATAGTATTTTCATCTAAAAAACTTCTCCATCTTGATTCAATATTTTTAGGCTTATAATAATTTTTTGGGCGTTTCTTTTTTAAATCCCCTTTTCCTAAATAACTTGATTCGCCAAACCAAGCTTTTCCTGCGAAAGTTTGCTTTAACAAAGATTTATTAAATTTAATATTTATCCATTTGCTTACCTTCTTCATTTGTTTTTTTAAATTTTGGACCATGTCCTCATTTCTTAATATTAAAACTTTTTTTTTGGTCATTTTTTTACAAAATTCACTAGCAGCAAACATAAAGGATAAATTAATATCAATTGGAAAGCTCAACGGAACGTTGTTGTGCCTCTCAAAACCACGTAGGCTTCCTGCTATAGTTGCTCTTGGATCTCGTACCATAAAAATAAATTTTGAATTAAAGTATTTATCATATTCATAACAGTTCCAGGGCGCGTGTTCATGAGCCACAATAACTTTAATTTTATTTAAATTTATTTTTTTAACTTTTGAATATGCATAATGAATTGCCAGAAATAATCTTTTTTCTATATTTATTTTTTTTTTAGATAACAAAAATTCATTTATTTTTTTAATAAATAAAGATTTATTATTTATATGATTTAAAATATTATTTCTTTTTATTCCAATTTTATTATCACTTTTTTCTAAAAATATGTTTGTAATTTTTTTAACATCTTCAATATTATTTAGATTAATTCTTTTTTTTTTTAAAATACTGATTTTTCTAAAAAAACTTAAAGGAGGAATAATTAATACTTGTTTATGTGAATCTATTAAACTGTGTAACCAATCAATCCCACAGTGTCCAAAGGTTGAAATAGCAATTACTGGTAAATTTTCTATTTTCTTCATTTTAAAAATTTTTTTGAAAGTGTTTTTGCTAGCAGATAATGTAAATAATTATCAATATTAATAGACTGCTCTGGAGAAATGTAAAAACCTCTAGTGTCTCCATGAGGTAAAAGGCCTTTTATTTTATATAAAATATTTTTTCTTATAGCGTAAACTAATCCTGCGGGTTTATAACATTGGGGAGTATCTTGTCTTCTTGTAAATTTATTTCCATTTTTTATTAATGTTTTTAACTTTTTATTTTTTTTCATTAAAATCATCCAATGCGGAGGATAATCAACATCTGTAATGGTCATTGCTGCATTTGATTTTGATCTGATTAACAATTTAATTACATCATCAATAATTTTTCCAGTACGAAATGGAGTTGTGGGTTGCAAAAGAACAACAATATCAGTTTTCCAATTTTCATTTTTTTCTAGCCACTCAATCGCATGTTTTAAAACAGAAAAACTTGAAGCTTTATCATTTGATAAATTTTTTGGTCTTAAAAAAGGAGCTGACACTCCTAGTGATTTTGCAACATTAACCAACTTTTTATCATCGGAAGAAAACAAAATCTTATTCAACATACTACTTTTTTTTGCATTACGAATTGCAATTTCTACTAAATTTTTTTTCTCCAACTTTAAATAATTTTTTCCAGGTATGCCTTTGGATCCTTTTCTGGCTAAAATAATTCCAAGAATATTCATTTAAATATTTAATTATTTTTTTTATTTAAAGAAAGTTAAAATATGGTTAATAATTATAGTAATTTTTTTACGACTAAGATTTGCCCAAATTGGTAAATCTAAAAATTCGCTATAAGTTTTATAAGCTACAGGAACAAAATTTTTTTTATATTTAAATTTATTCTTGTAAAAAGGCTGAATATGCACTGGTGGAAAAGACAGACGAGTCTCGATATTTTTTTTTTCAAGAAATTTTATTAATTCATTTCTAAATTTTGATGGAACTTTTATTGTATAATTATACCATCCATGTTGAGTCACATATTTAGGGACATATGGTGTTTGAACTTCTTTAATTCTTGATAAATTTTTCGTATAAAATTTTGCAATTTTTTCCTTTTTCTTAATTGTACTTTTTAATTTTCCAAGCTGAGAAATTCCGATAGATGCGGATATATCGGTCATTCTATAATTATTACCAAGAATAACATGGTAATATCTTTTTTTTTGTCCTTGATTTCTTATTATGCATAATTTTTCTGCAAGAGATCTATTATTTGTTACAACCATACCGCCTTCTCCGGTTGTAACGTTTTTATTTCCAAAAAAACTAAAAGAATGTGCTAAAAGCTGAGATCCTACATATTTATTTTTATATTTTGCTCCAAAAGACTCTGCGCTATCTGAGATTATTGGTATTTTTGTTTTTTTTGAAAGCTTTTTAAAAAAATCATATTCGACAGGCATTCCTTTTAAATCGGTGACAATAATTAATTTTGTTTTTTTTGTTATTTTTTTTAAAACACTATTTGGACTTACATTAAAAGTTTTTATATCATTATCACACAAAACCAGTTTTGCACCTTTGTACATTACTACATTAGCAGTGGAAATATAAGTTAGGCTTGGAATTATTACTTCGTCTTTTGCTGTAATATTTAAAGCGGTCAATAAAGCGTCAAGAGTTGAAGTTCCATTGTTCATTGCTATTGCATATTTAACGTTTAAAAATTTACAAACTTTATTTTCAAATTCTTTTACTTTCTTTCCCATTGTGATCCAGCCAGATTTGATTTGTTTGTAAGCTAAATTTGCCTCTCTTATATCAACTGTGGGTTTTGCTACAGGAATATATATATTTCTATTTTTTTTCATTTATTAATTTGTTCCAACAGAAGCATAGGTAATGCCTAAAATATTTTTTATTTCTTGTGGTTCAAATAATTGCCAACTATCAAAAAACAAAGCTGGTTTCTTCATGGAATTTATTAATCTAAAAATATTCATTTCATTATAACTTAGATGATTATTCATTATAAATACTGCGTCAGCTTCTTTAAATCCTTGCTCAATTGTGCAGGTTTTTATTTTTAATTTTTTTAAATCTTCTTTATTAACCTTAAAATCATGAGCCCAAATATTTTTGATATTTTTTCTTCTCAAATGCTCAAGAAAAAGCAAAGTAGTAGAATTTCTCATGTCCGATGTCTCCGGATTTCCTTTGAATGCAAATCCAGATATAAAAATCTTAGATTTTTGAATCTTCTTGCCGATTTTACTTAAAATTTTATCGCTTCTTTCAGCCATATGCCCTATCATTTTTTCGTTAGTTTTTCTTGATGCCAATGTTAAATTCGCTTCTAAATTATGTTGTCTAAAACTAGATTGTAAAATATAAGGATCCTTGCTTAAACAGGGCCCTCCAACACCAGGAGATGGTTTTGGAATCATGTTTCTTTCATATCCAATGTTAACTTTATCTATTATTTCGGGCAGGTTTAATTTTAGCTTTTCTGCCAAAAGAGCCATCTGGTTGCTGTAAGCAAATACTGTATCTCTATATGTATTGTCTATTAATTTGCTAAATTCCGCAGATTCTAAATTTTCCGTATCAATTAATGTATAGGTATATTCGTTAAACAGTCTTCTCGCTAGCTCTAGGCTTTTTTTACAATAACCTCCTATAATTTGTGGTAATTTTTTTAATTCTTCTATGGCCTGTCCCTCTGTGGTTCTTTCTGGACAAAATGCAAGGAACAATTCTTTCCCAATTTTTAACCCAGAATTTTTTTCTAATAATGGAGCTACTATATTTCTCGTGCATCCAACTGGAACAGTAGAACGCAATATTATTAAATCATTTTTTTTTAAATGTTTTGAAATTTCAATAATAGATTTTTTTAGATTTGATAAATCTGGTTTGTTTTTCTTTTTATCAAAAGGAGTACCAACCGTAATAATATAAACATCTGAATTAAAATTTTCTAATCTGTCTATTAAATTACAATTATTACCAACTTGACTATCCAAATAAGCTTGCATTCCTTTTTCAAAGAAAGGAGCTTTTTTATTTTTAATATTTTTAATCAATTTTTTATTTTTATCATAACCCTTAACTTCAAAACCAACGTCAGCCAAAACTAGAGCTAATGTAAGACCAACATATCCCATTCCTACTACAAGAATTTTTTTAGATTTTATATCTAAAAAAGGAACTACATCGTGTTTTCTTAAAATTCCTAAAAATAGTCCTTTTGAATCTACAATTGGAATTACTGAAATTCTTTTATTAAATTTTTTAATTATACTTTCATAACTATAATTTTCATGAAAAGTTATTGGTTTTTTGTTATGTATTTTCGTTATTCTATCATCAATTTTTACACCTTTTAAAATTCCCCTTCTAACATCTCCATCGCTTATGGAAGAAATTAACTTATTTTTATTGTCAACTACAAAACATATTCTTTCTTCTGTTTGATTAATTAATTTAATAGCATCTTTAATTGAAGAATTAATATTTAATGAGAATTTTTTTTTATTTTTATTAAAAACATTCATATTCATAAATTAAAATTTTATTTTTAAGCTATAATATCGTTTATCTGTTCTAAGTTTGAAATAATTTGTTCTTTTTGTGCATTGCGACTCTCTAAACAAAAAACTCTTTTGATATTATCTGATTCATTAACTTTAATTTCATTAATTTTCTTTAAAATATCAAATTGCCAACTATTTTTTTCTAAAGCTCTATGCTCATCCTTTATACCATTGTTTTCAGAAATATGTATTTCATAAAGACGATCTCCATAGTTTGATAAAAATTTATCTAAAAATTTGTTTCTATCGAATTTCATAATATTACTTGAAATATTTAAATGTCCAAGATCTAGCAACAATCCAACTGTATTTGGAACCTCTTTCATAAGATCATCAATTTGTTCTAGAGAACAAAAGAGAGATGAGTTTCTTGCTATTGATGGAAAAAGATTTTCAACTAAAAGTTTTACTTTTTTTTCTTTAAAATTTTTTTCGATTGAATTTATAAATTTTATAGAACGGCCTAGTGATTTAGGATAGCTAGTTTTAGTATTATCAAATTCAAACATGCCGTCTTCCTTAGCAACTGCTTTTGACAAATATCCTGCATGAACACCATAAATCTTGGAACTGGCATGAATGGATAAGAGTAAAGCCTTTTCGATTAAATCTTTACAATTATTTATTTCTTCTTTGTCTTCAGAAGCTATATTTAAAACAAATGATTTTTTAGGTGGAGGAAAATAATTGTGCAAAGTAAATTCATACCCCTCACCAATATATTTTTTAATTATTTTCGTAATGTTTTCTATGCTTTCGTTAGGATGAGGAGCTGATAGTTCAACTTTTTTTCCACTTAATTCGCCACACTCTAAAATAGATGAATCAATATTTTGATTTCGGCATAGACTGGTTGATAAAAAACACTTTGTCATTTTAATTTTTTTAAATTTTCTTCTTTTTTCGAAATTTGAGATTCTTCTGCAGCTAAAATTAATCTCATGGTTTCTATACCTTCCTCTAAAGGAATTTTAGTTTGTTTTTCATTTTTAAAACATTCAATAAAATGTTTTAGTTCTTCGATGTAACTCATATTAAAGTCTTTTTCAAATTTGTTAAAAACTTCTGGTTTTTTATTTTTTTCTTTAGATATATGAACTTCATTTTTATAAAAATCCCAAAAAATGTTTCCTTTTTCACCTTTAATTTCTAAATATTTTTTGTGAGATCTACCAAATATGTCTGTATGTATAGAGCTAACAACACCATTTTTATGCTTTATAATCATTTCGCTTATATCATCTGCTTTTACTTCAAGATTGCTTATTTTAAGATTTATTGCAGAAACTGAATTAAATTCTCCTACTAAATAGTGAGCCAAATCCATTATATGACATTGATCCAATATCGAACCTCCTCCTTGATCTTTTCTGGCCATATAAAAGGTTCTATAATCTTCATAGGGATGCCAATCAGGCAAATATTCTGAAAATTCGCCTCTTAGATATAAGATTTTTCCTATTTCATTTTTTTCAATTTTTTCTTTTACAAATTTAATGCTCGGTGTAAGTCTAAAAACATAAGCAATCATTGTTGTTAAATTATTTTCTTCAATAATTTTTTTTAAATTTTTTACTCCTTCCAAATTCGCAGAAAGAGGTTTTTCTATTAATAAATGTTTTTTAAGTTCTGCCAATTTTGTACTATGTTTAATGTGGAGTGATGTTGGGGAACATATTATTCCTGCATCAAAATCTTGTTTGATGGCTTTATCAAAATCATCAAAGGTTAATTTAATACCAAGTTTTTTTACTTCTTCTAATCTATCTTCTCTTGTATCCATTGCTAATATATTTTCTTTTGGAATTCCAATATGAAGTGCGTTTCTTATATGCCTTTTACCTATTGATCCTGACCCTACTACAAGCAATTTTACCTTTTCCATTTAATTCCTCCTTGAAAAATCTTTTAATTTAAAAATATCATCTTTCTTCTTATTTCTTAACAATTTAGATCCGATTATTTTAGGTAAATATTTAGTTGGAAGGCCGGTGCCTGGCCTTTTGATCCCTATCATATTTCTTGAAATAATCTGGCCTTTTTTTAATTCAAAGATAGCTACTAAACTTCGTCTTAATGATTTTATAGTGTCTTTTTCATCGGATGTTCTTTTTTTAATTGGGTCTCCTAAAGATTTTTGAGCTTGGTAAGTTAATTTCACTAATTCTTTAAGCTCATAAGGTTCAATTGACGCTTTTTGATCAATGCCAGGTAAAGATCTTGATAAGGTAAAGTGCTTTTCAATAGCAACTGCACCTAATGTTGTAGCACATATAGCTGGAACTGCACTTGATGTGTGATCAGAATATCCCACAGGACAATTAAACAGTTTTTTATAAGTTTTTAATACAGATAAATTTGCATTTTCAATTTTAGCTGGATAATTCGAAGTGCACTGAAATAATAGCAGTGGATTTTTATATTTTTTAAAAATTTTTACTGCGTCTTTAACTTCTTTTAATGATGCCATTCCGGTAGACAATAGTATTGGTAACTTTGTTTTTGCTGCCTCTTTTAAAAAAGGAAAATTTGTTAAATTGCAAGAGCTTATTTTTATAGCTTCTATATTAATTGAAACTAGAGATCTTAAACTTTCAACTTCAAATGGCGTACACAGAAAATCTATTCCAATTTTTTTAGAAAATTTTTTTAGTTGATGAACAGTATCAATATCCAATTCGCAAGCTTTGATAATATCTAGTTGTGATTTTTTTTTAACTGATTTATCTCGCTTTTGATAACTAGCTTTACCTGCAAATTTAGATATATAATTTTTTGCAATAAATTTTTGAAATTTTACGCAATCAGCACCATTTTTTTTCGCAGACTTGATCATGTCTTTAGCCAATTTTAAATTTCCATTATGATTTATTCCTATCTCTGCAATTATATAAGGTTTGCTTCGACTAAGAATTTTATTTTTAATAAAATTATTTTTCATCTTACAACAAAACGTTTTCGCTTATTAATAATAAAATATGGTTTGTATTTCTCAGTTATTGTTGCTCTTAATTTTTTATTAAATTTATTTAGGCTCATGTTTTTTTTTAATATATAAAAATTATCTAAATCTTTTTTCTTTTTAATTATTCTTGACCATTTTTCATTTTTAAATTTATTTGAAAGTTTATTAATATTTAAAGATTTATTTTTTATCATTTTTATAAAATCCATTGCTATATTGTATAAATATTTATGTGTTTGATTTAATATAAAATCTAAAGTTTGATTTTTTTTTATTTTAAATCTTTTTACCATGAGTATCTTTCCATAATCTATTTTACTATTCATGATGTGAGCAGTTACTCCATATTCTTTTTCATCATTATAAAGCGCGTAATTTAGGCATCCAACTCCTCTGTATTTAGGTGGACCAGGATGAAAGTTTATTGCTGCAATTTGGGCATTTTTAATTACTTTATTTGGAAGAATTAAATAACTTCTGAAGCAAAGAATATAATCCCCTTTCCAAGAATAGATATTTTTATTAATTTTTTCACCATATTTTGAACTGAAAAAAAAAGAAACATTTTTGAATTTTTTTTTCAGAAAACACAATATCTTTTCTGAATAAATATCATTTTTTCTTCCAAAAAATAAAATTTTATAATTTTTTTTCATAAAAATTTTTGTACCAATTAACTGTTTTTGTTAATCCTTTTTGATAATTATTTTTTGATTTATATCCAATTTTTTTTATTTTTAATATGTTTGGACATCTTCTATTAACAGATCCTTCTCTTAAACCAGTTGTTTGCAATATTACTTTTATTTTTAAGATCTTAGAAATATCTTGAATTAATTTTTTAACTGATATTTCTTTGGTTTGTCCAATATTATAAATTTCAAAATTTTTACCTTTTGTCTGTATAATTTCTAATTGATTAACGGCGTCTTCGACAAAACAAAATGACCTGGTTTCATTTCCTGTTCCTTGAATTTTAATAGTACAAACTTTTTTTCTAAATTTATTGGTTTTTATAAATATTTTTTTAATTATTTCTGGTATGACATGTTCAAAGCCCATATTTGGACCAAATACATTATGTGGTCTAAAAATATTAAATTTAATTTTAGATTCTCTTAAATAATTAAATGAAAGTATTTCCCCTATAATTTTACTTCCTGAATAACTAAAGCGTGGATTTTTAGGATCGGGAACAATTAAGTATTCATTTTCTTTAGTGGGATAAAATTTTGGTTTGAAATAAACTTCAGACGAAGATGCAAAATAAAATTTTTTAATTTTTTTATTTACCAAACATGACTTCAAGATATTAATTGTTCCTTGTATTCCTACATCCATCACTAATTTTGGCCTGTCATAAAAATGACTTGTACCGTTAATAAATGCCAAATGATAAATAATATCACAGCCCTTTGAAACATTTAAAACTTGTTTTTCATTTCTAATATCACCCTTTACTAAGGTGACATTTGATTTTTGATTTAACTGAAATTTATCAAAGCTTCCTCTAAAATTATTATCAAAAATTATAATTTTATATTTTTTTCTTAACTTATTTGCTAAAGCAAAACCTAAAAAGCCTGATCCTCCAGTTATCAATATCTTTTTCAATTGTTTTCTCCTGAAATATTAATTTTTTTATTAAATGAGATCAAAGCTCCGCACTTTGTAAAAACTCGTTTTACATAAAACTTAATATATTTTATCAAAATCAAATTCCCTGATTTGTGATTGTTGCTTTTAAGTTCCCAAATATAAAAGATAATTTATTTTTCTTCTTTTCTATTATATCAAACACCATGTTTCTTAGCGGGCCCTTAAATATCTTAATTTCGCTTTTGCTTAAATAGTTTAAAAAATTATGTTGAAGAAATCCTGAATCATCCTCTTGTTCTTTACATCTTTCAATTACTTTAGAAATTTCTTTTTGATAAAAGATGCTTCCATCTAAAAAATACTTCAAACCTTTTGAATAAATAAGCAACTGGTTAAACCCTGAATTTTTGAATTTTTCATGGTAGCAAAACAAATAATCTCCGAATAAATTCTTTTCATAATTAATAATTTTATTATTTTTTATCTTTTCAATTTTAAATTTTGGTTGATAAAATCTTACTTCATTACCTAGTTTTTTATAAAAATCTTTTTTTAGCTCTAATATCCTTTTTGAGTTTATTTTAATAATGGTCCACATATTTTTTTACTCTAATTCTTTTTTTAATTCGTCATATTCTTTCATTTTTCTTTTCATGAAATTGACGGTAAGTTTAGTTTTTTCCGCTATACCTTTTGGTGTTAATACATATATATAATTAATTTTTTTAGGATTTTTTTTGAAATTTTCAATTTTTATTAAACCTTTTGATCTTAAAGCCTTCACACAATAATTTAATTTTCCTAAACTAAAACCTAATTCATCAGCAAGTTCTCTTTGTGTTGCCGCCGGCTTAGTCTTTATCTTTCTTAGTACCTCGAAATGATCTTGATTATCTTTCATAATGTTCAATTTTTGAACAATTTAACGTTCATTTATTGAACAGTAAAGAAAAATATTCGCTAATAGTGATTATTTATGCCTATTATGTTATTAAAATGTTAGTGATATCTACATATAGGAGTAAAAATTAAAGAAAATATTTTATGAAAATTTTATTTTTGGTGGGAGGAAGTAGAGCGGGCATAGATCTCTTTCAAAGTCTTTTGGATGGTCATCCTCAAATTTTACAATTTCCAGGAATTATTCATACCAATAAAAATTCCTTGAAAAAATTATCTAGCAAAAATGGCGAAGAGCTTTATAAAAATTTTATTAATGATTATAGACACTTTTTTGACTCAAGGCTTAATAAAGTTGAGAGACATTACATGCTGGGAAAAAACAAGAATGAATATTACACTGTTGATGAAGAAAAATTTAAATATAATTTTAATAAAAATTTTTATCAAATTTCAAAATCTAATAATAAAAATCAACTATATAAAAATTTAATTGCACTGCATATTTCTTATGCAGAAACTTGCAATCATAAAATAGATTTAAAAAAAATTATGGCAATAAACTGCCACTTGGTTTCATCTGCTGCACAACTTGCAAAAAAACTGGATAATATTGAGTTTGATATTATTCACACAATAAGAAATCCTCTTTCATCCGTTAGCTCAATTATAACTAATTGGCTACAATATGATGATGGAAAACATTTTTTTGCAAAATCTATTTTTGGTGAATTGGATTTAATAGTAAATGGAATAAAAAAATTGATAAAAATTAATAAAAAAATTATATTAATACAACTTGAAATGCTTCACACAAAACACTCACAGGTAATTAATGATTTTTGTAAAATTTATAATTTAAGCTACAATAAATGCTTAGAACATTCTACATACTTTAATTTAGATTGGTGGGGTGATGTTGTTAGCGGTAAAGATCTGAATGGTATCAATAAAAATTTTAGTATAAAATTTAATGAAAATAATTTTTATGAAAGAGATATAAAATTTTTAGAATATATTTTAAATGATTATATGCTTTTTTATAATTATAATTTTACAAGAAAAATCTCAAATATTTCTATAAATTTTTTACCCTTGAAATGTGAAATTTTAACTTGGAAGAATTCGTTAAAACAGAAAAATATAAAAAATATATTATCAATTCCTCTTTTTTATTTTTTTAGAATTTTGTTTGTAAATAAATTTTCACAAAAGAATTTGAAAATGCCTATTTCCTTGGGAGCTAAATAAGTAAAAAACCTATGTTAATAAATATAATTATAAAAAAATACATTAAGTTGTTCAATTTTTGAACAAATTAGTGTATAAATTGATTAGGTAAAATTATTATGAAAAATAAATCAAAAAAAAATAAAAAAAAAGTATATGTAGGTTTATCCGCAGACATTTTACATAAGGGCCATATAAATATTCTTAAAAAGGCAAATAAATTTGGCGATGTTACTGTTGGTTTGCTTACGGATAAGGCGATAGCTTCATATAAAAAATTACCTCATCTTAATTATCGTCAACGTGAATTAGTATTAAAAAATATAAGATATGTAAAAAATGTTATTCCTCAAGACACAAGAAGTTACAGAAATAATTTAATTAAAATTAAACCTGACTTTGTTGTACATGAAGATAATAAATGGAAAGAAGGAATACAAAAAGATATTAGATTAGAAATAAAAAAATTATTAAAAAAATGGTCTGGAAAATTAATTGAAATAAAATCTGCTAAAATTACTAATGAAAAAGAGTTAGAAAGAAATGAATTTAGAATTGCTTCCTCTCCCCAGGAAAGAGTTTCAAAACTAAAAAGATTAATGGATTCTAAAAAAATTGTACGAATTCTTGAATCTCATAACGCTTTGACAGGACTAATTATTGAAACACTAAAAATTAAAAGAAAAAAAACTTTTGATGAATTTGATGGTATATGGAGTTCAAGCCTGGCCGATTCAGTAACTAGAGGCAAACCAGACAATCAATCGGTAGATTTATCGACAAGAATTTCTTCTTTGAATGAAGCTTTAGAAACAACGACCAAGCCTGTAGTTTTTGATGCAGATAATGGGGGAAGAGATGAACAACTACCTTACACTGTAAAAAATCTAGAAAGATTAGGAATATCAGCTATAGTTATGGAAGATAAAGTAGGATCAAAAAAAAATTCACTTTTCAAAAATCAAGTAGGAGTTAAACAGCAGTCAATTGAAGGATTTGCAAATAAAATCAGGCTTGCTGTAAAAGCAAAAAAATCTCAAAATTTTATGGTAATAGCAAGAATTGAAAGTTTTATTTTAGAAAAAAAAATAACAGACGCTTTAAAAAGAGCAGAGGCTTATTCTAAAGCAGGAGTAGATGCTATTTTAATACACAGCAAATCAAAAACACCGAACGAAATTTTTGATTTTGCAAAAAAATTTAGAAATAGTAAATATTACAAACCCTTAGTTTGTGTGCCAAGTACATATTCTAATACACATGAAAATGAATTAATAAAACATGGTTTCAAAATTGTAATTTATGCAAATCAACTTTTAAGAAGTGCTTTTCCAGCTATGCTCAAAACCGCCAAAAAAATTTTGATTGATAAGAAATCATCTTCTGCAGAAAAAAATATTAGCGGGATAAATGAAATTTTAAATCTTATTAAATAGTAATAAAGTGATAGACACAGCTAAACTTATAAATTTTTTTAAAAAAAAAATAGATTATTTTGTTGGAGTTCCTGATAGCGTTTTAAAAAATTTTTCTAATCATTTAGAAAATTCTAAGGAAAAAAAACACATAGTAAGCACTAATGAGGGAAGTGCAGTCGCGCTTGCAATTGGAAGGTATTTAGCAAAAAAAAAAATTTCCTTGGTTTATATGCAAAACTCCGGATTGAGCAATGCAATAAACCCCTTGATATCAATAGCACACAAAGAAGTATATTCAATACCTATGGTTCTATTAATAGGCTGGAGAGGAGCGGATGGAACTACTGATGAGGTTCAGCATAATTTAAAAGGAAAGATAACAAAAAAGCTTCTGAATAATTTACAAATAAAAAATTGCGTAGCAAATAATAATAGAGATATAAGAAAAATTAATAAATTAATAAATTACTCAATAAAAAAAAATCTACCTGTGGCTATATTAATTAAGAAAAACGTTCTAAGTCCCGTTAATAAAATTAAAAATTTAAATAAATCTCAAAATAATTTTAACTCTTTAAAAAGAGCAGATTTTTTAAAAGGTTTATTAGAAAATTTAAAAAAAAATGACAAAGTTATATCTTCAACAGGATATATATCTAGAGAATTAAACCAATTAAGAAAACATAAAAAGTATGAGGGTTCGGACTTTTATATGGTTGGTGGTATGGGACATACTTCGATGGTAAGCTTAGGTGCATCAATATCATCAAAGAACAAAGTGCTATGTCTTGATGGAGATGGATCTTTGCTTATGCATCTTGGTTCTCTGAGTTTAGTGGGTCATTTGTCTAATAAAAACCTAAAATATATCCTTTTAAACAATTTTTCACATGAATCTGTCGGAGGTCAACCATGTATATCTGAAAAAATAAATTTTAAACTATTATCAAAATCAATGGGATTTAAAAATTATATTCTCGTTAATCGCAAAGAAAATTTAAATAAAAAAATATTACAAATTTTAAAAATGAAAAAAAATGTTTTTGCAAATATATTAATAAAAAAGGGTAGTATTGTAAATTTAAGTAGACCTAGAAATTTGTACAAAATTAAAGAAGAATTCATGAAAGGTTTTAAGTAATAATTTAAAAGTATTTTTTGAAATGTTTAAAAAATTTATAAAAGATAAAAATAAAAAGAAAGTGCTCTTTACTCCTGGGCCAGCAAGTCTTTCTGAAGAAAATATAAAAAATCTATCTCCCGCTTTTGGTAGAGGTGACTCTGAATATCAATTAACTGAAAAAAAAGTTTTAAATTTATTAATAAAAATGAGCGGAAAAAAACAAATAGTAAGAATGCAAGGATCTGGAAGTCTAGCAATAGAAGTTATGATTGCAAATTTTTTATATGGAAAAGTACTAATAATAAATACTGGTTATTACTCTGATAGACTTTGTTCTATTTCAAAAACTTGTAAAAATTACTTTAAGTATATAAAAAAAATTGACACAGTTGATTGGAAAAAATTAAACAAAGTAAATGGAAAATATGATTGGTTGTTATGCTGCTATACTGAAACTAGCCGCGGACTAAAACTGCCAATAAAAAATTTATTTAATTTAAGCAAAAAATTAAATTCTAAATTAATGATTGATGCAACAGCATCATTTGGATTAGAAGAAAATCATCATTTGGCAAATGTTTTTTCCTATAGTTCTTGTAAAGGTCTTTTTGGATTAACTGGAGCATCTTTTATTTCTTATGACGACAATCCTTCAAATGAAATTAAATCTTTTAATCTTAACTTATCAAGTCATAGACAAAAAAAAATGACTGGGCCTTACCATTCAATTTATTCTCTTTTGCAAATACTTCCAAAGCATAATGATTTTAAACAAGCAGTAAAAATTAATAAAAAAAAATTTACTATGATTGCAAAAAAATATTTAATTTATGAAAAAAAAAATCAACCTTTGATTTGCACGGCAATCAATAAAAAAATATATTCTAAAAAAAAGGAGGTAATCCTTTATAAAACAAGAGACAAAATTAGCGGGAGTGTGGTTAATCATTTGGGAGAGGTGCATTTGAAAAGAAAAGCAAAAGGAAAAATTTTAGATTTCTTAAAAATAAAATGATTAAAACTAATCAAAAAATAGGAATATTATTTTTATTTACAGGACTTCCTGGAACAGGAAAAACTACACTCGCAAAGAGAGTTTTGGGGAAAATATGTAAAAAATTTGGTCCAACACTTTTAATTAATGGAGATGATGTAAGGAATATCTTTAATTTAAAAAAATACTCCACTAAAGAAAGAAAAAAATTAGATAAAATTTACGGAAATTTAATTAAGTTTATTGTAAGCCAAAAAATAAATTTAATATTTACTACAATTTCCTTATCTAACAAATATATAAAAAAAGATAAATTTTTGAAAAAATCTATAAGGATACATATTGAAGCAAATTACTTAACTCGTTATAAATTTAAAAAAAATATATATAAATTAAAAAAAAATGTTCCTGGAAAAAATCTCAAAGCAAACATGCCTGGAAAAGTTGATATACTTTTAAAAAATGATATTAAAAAAAATATAAAATTGCTAGAAAGTGAATTTTGGAAAAAATTATATAAAAAATTTATTTTTTAGGTTTTCTTCTAGAAAAATTAAAATAACTTTTTTTCCTTATTAAATTACTGCTAATATTCGGAGTCCTTTTAAATATAACAATTTTAGCCTTTGTAACTTTATTTTTATTATCGTTCCCATGAACTAATATATCTATCTTATTTTTTTTTATAAATTTATCATTAATTAACCATGGACTCTTTATAACTTTAGATACGTACTTGTTTGAATCTAATATTTCTTTTCTTTGACTAAAATCTAATTCTGGTTTATATCCCTTTTTTTTTTTAATTTCAGAATCAGAAGTTAAGGCAACTATTACTTTTCCAAGTTTATTTGCTTTTTTAATTAATCGAATATGTCCATGGTGAGGAATGGTAAATGACATATCGACTAGAACTCTTTTTTTTTCCATATCTTAACAACAAATCTTTTTCAGTGCATAAATCAAGCCAATTGAGCTATTAGTACTGGTCAGCTACACGCGTTGCCGCGCTTCCACACCCAGCCTATCAACGTGGTGGTCTACCACGGCTCTATGGGAAGAACTAGTTTTGAGG